>Ga0206816_1249_pt1 | contig 11029 bp, 10 predicted proteins | sample Alteio_BWOrgCont_88_FD_152866 | JGI IMG/M metagenome (GOLD analysis project Ga0206816, IMG submission 152866) | Enriched cells from forest soil in Barre Woods Harvard Forest LTER site, Petersham, Massachusetts, United States -... | ecosystem: Environmental > Terrestrial > Soil > Temperate forest >... | reverse complement strand
ACCCAAATTACTGATAAATCGGTAATTATTTCAGGATGGTGGTTGAATCCAATAATGGTAATAATAGAAGGTAAAAAGCAAGGTAATATAAAATACGTCTATAGCATGGATGAGCCTGAAATGAAAGGGTATCTGGACAAGGGGTTTGTTATTTATTTCCTGCCGGAAATGGATTCTATAAATGATTTGCGCTATCGAATACATTCTACAAAACAATTCGCAACACCACTCCTTAAATAAAAGAAGAATGGTACATGTTCCAATACTTCTATTGCATATCCCAGGTAGTTACCAGCACCTTATAATCCTTTTGTTTATGTCGAAGGAGGATCTGGAAATTGTTGCAAATATTCTATAAATATTTATAGGACATCTATACATGTTTACAAACGCAGAATTGCATAATATACATAGTCTGTTCGGATATGCACTCATTCAAAATTCCTTTATCCATGCCATGTATTATGGCACAATTGTTTTGTAAAATGTAATGCTTGTGAAGTAACATTCCTGCAAAAATAATTTTATCATTGAGCAACCAATAATAGCTCATCATCATAAAAGCAAGAGCCCATAAATAATCCATGCTGTCGGTGCTGTGCATATATATGATTGGAGTGAAGACGAATGCAATTGTGGCTAAGAAAGGTTGATTGAAGTTCAATTTCTTTAAAATCAAAAAGAAAAAAATCGTCGCTATTAGACTGAAAATTGCAGTAGCAGCATTCATTCCAAAAGCATTCGTTTTAGAAACTATTGATGCGTAAAATAGCTCTTGCAAGGGATGTCCAGGAAGCCGTGATGCCTCATATTCGCCAGATTGAGCGATGTGCTTTGCTGTCAATGCAACACCCCAGGCATCTTCTTCAGAACCATAGCCTGCATCCAAAAAGAAAACTCTTGATACAATTACAATTATAGCTATTAAGATTAAAGCTGATTTTGTAGATTTCATTTTTTTATTGAAATGTAAACGGTGAAAAGTAAATAGTGTACAAGTTGTAATTATCTATAATTGTACACTATTCACTGATCACTATTAACTGTTTTGTCGGGGTGGCGAGATTTGAACTCACGACCACTAGCACCCCATGCTAGTACGCTACCAGGCTGCGCTACACCCCGAATTGATTTTATTTCTTAGATATTTAAAGAACTTGCCCCATTTATTTGAAGCGGGGCAAAACTAACAAAATAATAATATGTTTATGAATTCTTGAATTTGAAGGCAAAAGGCATTTCGAAGAATCTCTAAAAAGGATTTGTTTCAAATATTGACAGCTACTACTGCTCTAACTATAAAAATGTTTTTAGGGACTAATTACGTTTTAACGGAGAATTTCAAAATTCAGCTAAACACAATTTTGACCAAAATTAATCAGATTTTAACAAAATCAACACTGTTCATAATATCCTCAAACAACACTCTATCTTCATCAATAAATGGAACTATCTTTCGATACTTTTCAATCAAGGTTTCAATTACTGCAGAAGATTTCAAAGGTTTCCTGAACTCCAACGCCTGTGCCGCAGTCAGCAATTCAATGGCAAGAATCTTTTCTACATTCTCCACCACTTTGAATGCTTTGGTAGCAGCATTGGCACCCATGCTCACATGGTCTTCCTGACCATTGGAAGAAACAATACTATCAACAGAAGCAGGAGTGCATAATTGCTTGTTCTGACTGACAATCGAAGCGGCTGTGTATTGAGGAATCATCAAGCCTGAATTAAGACCAGGATTCGCAACAAGGAATGGGGGTAATCCTCTTTGACCAGAGATTAATTGATATGTTCTTCTTTCAGAAATACTTCCCAATTCAGCCAAAGCAATAGTCAGAAAATCTAATGCTAGTGCCAATGGCTGCCCATGAAAGTTACCGGCGGAGATAATTAAATCCTCATCAGGGAAGATGGTAGGATTATCAGTAACAGAATTTATTTCGGTAAGAAAAACTGATGCGACATAATCAATGGTATCAAGGGAAGCGCCATGAACCTGGGGAATACATCGAAAGGAATATGGGTCCTGGACATGAGCTTTCTTTTGACTAATAATTTCACTGCCTTCCAACAAATCTTTAATTGCTTTAGCAATCTTTATCTGTCCACTATGCGGTCTGATTGTTTGGATATGCGGATGGAAAGGCTCTATCCTTCCATCGAAAGCATCCAACGATAATGCAGAAATCAGGTTAGCCTGATGCAATAATTTACCAGCATGAATAATGCAATAGATTCCATAAGAAGCCATGAATTGAGTGCCGTTGAGCAATGCCAAACCATCTTTTGCTTTCAATGGAATTGCATGAAGCGAGAGACTTTCAAGAACATCTTTCGCAGCTTGCTTTTTGTCTTTATAATAAACTTCTCCCATCCCGATCAAAGGCAATGAAAGATGCGCCAACGGAGCCAAATCGCCCGAAGCACCTAATGATCCTTGCTGATAGATGATAGGAAGAATGTCGTTATTATAGAAGTAAATCAGGCGTTCGACAACCTCCAATTGAATTCCTGAATTACCATACGACAAACCTTGAATCTTTAAAAACAACATCAGCTTAACGATCTCTTTTGGTACCTCCTCCCCCACTCCACAGGCATGAGACATCACCAAATTATTCTGTAAAGTATCCAAGTCTTCATTAGAAATACTTTTATTATACAAAGACCCAAAGCCAGTATTGACGCCATAAATACTCTCATTGCCAGATGCCATTCTTTTGTCCAAATATTCACGACACTTGATAATTCTATTCTTTGAATCATCAGATAATTGCAATTGATAATCGCCTATTAATAGGTCTGTGATAGCAGGTAAATCAATATGGTCTGAGGTGATGGAATGCGTCTTCATAGATTATTTATTTGAGTCAATAAACAACAACAAATCCTCAATAAAACTTTCAAACTTTAGCGTATTGGTTCCTTTTGTAATCATTGATTTCACAATAGCTTCCTGCTTGTTGCTATCTTCAATAACGATGGTGAAAGGAATGTTTTTTGCCTTCACATATTCGAATTGCTTCTTCTGTAATTTGTTGGCATTTCCTTTATCGGCAGCATCAGGAAATAATTCTGCATTGATGCCAGCAGCTCTTATTTTAGAAACAAAATCAAGATATATTTTCTGATCATTGCTCACATAATTGTATATAAGAACTTGTGTCGAATCACTTATGAAATCAGGGAACTTCCCTAGCTCATTCAAGACATCATAAATCCTATCTGCACCAAAAGAAATTCCAACACCTGATACATTCGGCAGCCCGAAGATGCCCGTCAAATCATCATAACGACCACCTCCGCAGATGCTTCCCATGGAAACATTATTTGCTTTCACTTCGATGATTGCGCCAGTATAATAGTTGAGACCACGTGCAAGATAAGGATCAAATTCAATAACTGTAGATTCTAAATTTCCTAAGGACAAATAATTATAAACTGTAAACAATTCTTTTATGCCTTTATTGAATTCGGTATTGGTATTATCATTAAGCATATTAGAATTAAGAAAACTTGCCAAATAATGTATAAACTGTTTAAAATTAATATTAACCCTTTCAACACATTCATTCGCCTCATTCACTGACAAACCAAATTCGTTCATTACAAATTTTGAAACAATATTTATGTACCCCGAAACATTATGTGTAGGGCTAAAAAGATTAAATACTTTATTGCCATCAATTCCAATTACTGCTAATTCTTTGATAACTCCTTCCCAATTTATTTTATCGAGCTTATCCATAATAATAGCAAACTCTGTTGCTTGATCTTTGTGTCCAATAATATCAGCAATTGCATAAAGAACTTTCCTGTTATTAATCTTAATAGTAACCTCCATGCCAAGCTTCGTAAACACCTCATCAATAATCTGTATCAACTCCACTTCATTCAGCAAAGAATCGCTGCCGATAACATCTACATCACATTGATAGAACTCACGGTAACGACCCTTTTGTGGACGGTCGGCACGCCAGACGGGTTGGATTTGATAACGCTTGAAGGGGAAGGTGATTTCATGCTGATGCATCACCACATAGCGGGCAAAAGGCACGGTCAAATCATACCGCAAACCCTTTTCAGAAATCTCATTTAATAATTCGTTTGGTGTTGCAATAAATCTTAGAGGATAGTGTTCCCCAACAACTAAATCAAGTTTAGAAGAATTATTTTCAGCAAGATCTTTTAATACATGTTTCCTAACTTTTGCAGAAGAAGTAAAGTCACCGGAGTTCAGAATCTTAAACAACAATTTATCGCCTTCATCGCCATACTTGCCCGTCAAAGTCTCCAGATTCTCCATCGAAGGCGTCTCGATTTGCTGGTAGCCATACCTCTGAAATACCTTTTTGATAGTATCGAAAATATAATTCCGTCTGTTCATTTCGACAGGCGAGAAATCGCGGGTTCCCTTGGGTATGCTTGGTTTCATCATCTATTTTAATAAGGCGGCAAAGATATATTATTAGCAAGTAACCTGAAAAAGGCAATTATGAATTATAAATGCTAAATTATGAATCACCATTACCCAATTCATAATTCTTTTCATCATCCCTATATTGTTGCACCGCAAGGGCGGATGCAATCATATAAGGATGAAAAACTAAAATTCCGTAGGCTGGGTATTATTATCCCTACCCCAAAATCAGCCCATCCATACCTAAAATCAGCAAATCCACTCTTTAAAACAGAAACCTCGAACTCAAAATCAGGACTCCCGTAGGCAGAATCAGACCTCACAAAGCCAGAATCAGACTCCTCATACCCTGACTTAAAAAAATTTAGACCCAAAAACAGACTTCCCCGAGGCTAAATCAGACTCCTCGTAGCCAAAATCAGACTTTCAATACTCAAAAACAGACTTCACAAACTCAAAATCAGCCCATCAACTCTTAAACTCACAAGCTAAATCTCCGTTTTAAAGCCATAAAACGACACAATTTTCTCAATGTATAATATAAAACTACCCTAAGCACCAGAGTAACTGACGCATAAAAATTAGTTTATATTGCTTGTCAGAAACAGTTTCAAAGGATCTAATGTACTATGCGTTAAATCATAGAATCTGTTCTCTCTGTAATTAATTTTCTTTGGGTTGACAATTGGATCTCGTTGCTTATTTTCCTCCTTTGATAAAAGGGAACAAGTATAAATATAAGCCTTATCCTTTATCGAAGGAGGATTATTCGTTGCATTACTACTAACACATTCTTCAAACTTTTGGAAACAATCGAAATAGGCTTGATTCTTTTCTAAAATAGTTCCTATCAACAGAGTCTCCAAATAACCTTTATGTTCATTATTTGGCAAGAAAAAAATCTCTGCATTGATATTATCCCTTGCCAACAAATCCGATATATGTTTCTTCCTTAAACTTATATCATCGTCATTGGCATCTATTACAATTACATTCTTTCCATCCTCCTCATTGGTTAGAAATTGAGCAAGTGATTTTGCAAAACAAGAATCATCTTTCCCATTCAATTCAATAAATGATACTTTGATAGTGTCTAATTTTAGTTCCATAAAAGAAATCAAATCCCCTATAAACTTCTTGTCTGATGGACCTTCTACAATCAGTTTTATTTCTTTCATAAGAAACTAATCTCGAATTTCATTGCCATTATCCAATGCAAATTGAAACTGTTCAAAGGAGAATTTCTTGGCAATGACATTCCCAATTTTATTCTTCTTTAATAAAAAATGTCGCGCCTTATCAGTGTAATTATCATTTGGAAATTCTTGTTGCAATTCCTCCAAAGCCTCTTTAAAATACTTCAAACATTCCTGACTGTGGGTAGTCATGAAAAGCTGGACATTGTTGCGCTTGGCAGAGATTAAAACAGCTTTCCAAAAATCTTTCATTCTGCTATAATGAATTCCATTATCAATTTCATCAATCATTAATCGTTCATTCTTGAAAATCTGCATCTCTAATAATATCCTCATAAATTTTACTCCTCCCTCGCCTTGAGAAGATAATGGAATTTGATTGGGAATATTTTGTAAGCTTAAAACTACTATTATTTGATTTGGGATTATTGAATTGCTCAATGAAATTTCCTCAACATCTTTAATCAGTAGGCTAATATCTTCCTTTAAATTATCCTTCATGAGTTTGTTTCCACTGGACAAAAACGAAAAAAAAGATGCCAGGTCATTGTTATAGAAATCGGATGAACGAATGATTGGAAAGTATCCTTTTCCGTTAGGAAACCGAAGTGTTCTTGCGCCAACTTCGCTATTGCCAATTACTTTAATAAGTTTATTATTTATTCTCCAAACCAATGTCAAACTATCCTCACTAATGACCTTTCCTTGTTCTCTCGCACCTTTTAGAAAAATATTGCTCTCAAAAATTCCACGCTCTTCTGGTGAAAGTTCTTTAATTGCTTTTTGAGCTAATACAAATGTTTGTTTTTCATTTTTACCAAATGCAATCTCATAATTGACTTGATTGCTTTTTGATTTGATATTAAAGATGAATTGAGTAATCTCAAAAATGAAATATGGATCGCCATTAAAATTATTTCTATCCCTAATTATCTGTTGATAATTTCCATTAATAGCTGAAACATCTTCCTCAAACAACAACGCCTCCAGCACACTTGTCTTCCCAACATTATTATCGCCGACAATAAGATTGAATTGCCCGATGTCGTCCATTTCAAAAGTGTCGAAGCACTTGAAGTTTTCAACTTTGAAATAGGTGAGGTGTTTGTTTCCTTCCATTGTATAATATTATTTGGTAATCAATTTGCGATATTTAATCCGATGCGGTCCTGTATCGCCCAATCGTTTCTTTTTATTTTCTTCGTAATCGGAGTAGCCTCCTTCGAAATAATAGACCTGCGAATCTCCTTCAAAGGCAAGGATGTGGGTACAGATTCTATCTAAGAACCAACGGTCGTGGGAGATGATAACAGCACAACCTGCAAAGTCTTCGAGTGCTTCCTCCAAGGCACGGAGGGTGTTCACGTCAATATCATTTGATGGCTCATCGAGAAGGAGAACGTTGGCTTCGGTCTTGAGAGTCATTGCTAAGTGCAGACGATTTCTTTCACCACCAGAGAGCACGCCACATTTCTTGCCTTGCTCGGCTCCAGAGAAATTAAAACGTGCTACATAAGCCCGTGAATTAAGGCTTCTTCCACCCATCTCAATGACTTCATGTCCGCCAGAAATTACTTCCCAAACACTTTTATTATCATCAATATCGGAGTGGCTTTGATCTACATATCCTACGCGAACGGTGCTGCCAATTTTAATCTCGCCAGCATCGGGAGTTTCGGTGCCGATAATCATTCTGAAGAGTGTGGTTTTACCGGCACCATTGGGTCCGATAATGCCTACGATACCCGCAGGAGGAAGTTTGAAAGAGAGATTCTCATACAATAATTTATCCCCAAAAGACTTGGTAACATTGATCGCTTCGATGACTTCATTCCCAAGGCGAGGACCATTCGGAATAAAAATCTCCAACTTTTCTTCTTTCGTTTTGACATCCTCATTCATCATTTTATCATAAGCCTGAAGACGCGCTTTCGACTTGGCATGGCGACCTTTCGGAGACATACGCACCCATTCCAACTCCCGCTCCAAAGTCTTCTGACGCTTGCTTTCGCCCTTCGATTCCATCTCCAAACGCTTCGCCTTTTGCTCTAACCAGGAAGAGTAATTACCCTTCCAAGGAATGCCTTCGCCACGGTCTAATTCCAGGATCCATCCGGCCACATTATCCAGAAAATATCTATCGTGGGTGATGGCGATGACGGTGCCTTTATATTGATTCAAATGTTGCTCCAGCCAGTCAATGGATTCGGCATCCAAATGGTTGGTTGGCTCATCCAATAAAAGAATTTCAGGCTCCTGCAAAAGCAGACGGCACAAGGCAACCCGACGACGTTCGCCTCCCGAAAGATTCTTAATCGGCGTATCGCCTTCAGGGCAACGCAGGGCATCCATGGCACGTTCCAATTTACTATCCAATTCCCAGGCATTATGATGCTCAATGAGGTCCGAAACTTTCGATTGACGATCCAACAATTTTTCCATTGCAGCGTCAGACATCGGCTCGGCAAACTTGTTGTTTATTTCATCATATTCTTTTAAAATATCCACCACTTCCTGGACACCTTCCTGCACAATTTCCTTTACCGTTTTGGTATCATCCAATTTAGGTTCCTGTTCGAGGAAACCAACCTTATATCCAGGTGAAAATACCACCTCTCCATTGAATGATTTCTCTACTCCTGCAATGATCTTCATGAGGGTGGACTTACCGGAACCATTCAATCCGATGATACCTATCTTAGCTCCATAATAGAAGGAGAGATAGACATCTTTTAACACTTGTTTCTGTGGTGGGAATGTCTTGCTTACATTCACCATCGAGAAAATTACTTTCTTATCGTCAGCCATTATAATTTTTATTTTTGAGGGGGCAAAGATAGGAAAAGGGAGGAAGGTGTTTAATATAAGGAATGAAGGTTTATAATCGGTTATCGTTTGAAATCTATAAAAAAAGAAATTCAATACTAAGAAACTAAGTACACTTAGATTCACTGAAAAACTTAGTGTGTCTATGTGTACTTAGTTTCTTAGTATTGAATTTACCCTTTATTTACTTGTTTTTAAACCCCGAATTGAGTAAGATGATGGTCAAGATGTTTGTACACACTGATGCCCCATTCATCAGGATTCATCTTGCCAAAGAAAGGATGCGGATGCGTGGTAGTAACGGTCTTGCCGCTGCTTGTAATGCTTTTAATCTTGGCTATCAACCGCTCTTTTTCTTTTTCAAATTCTCTGGCATCGGCAATGATTAAGCCCGGGGCAGTAGGAGAATTTCGCCTGAATGGTTTTTCGCTAAGCACCAATGGTTTCATCAGTTTGCCGATGAGTCTGCCGATAAAGACACGCGGCATTTTCTTCTCGCCGGTTACCATAAGCAGACCTTCGTAGCAATGAGTCATCATCTGGGATACATCCATCTTGCCCCACTGGCGTTGGGTTTCGGGCGTTAGTTTGTTGATACGATTCAAGATTTCCTGGCTTGTGTTGTTATCAAAAATTGTCTTCATAAGTTTTGTTTTTTATTAGTCTATTATTTTATTTAATGACGCAAATATATATCAATTACGAATTACGAAATATATATCAGGAAACTTCCACTTCGTACTTCCTAATTCAAAATTAAATAGTATCAAAAGCCGCCACTCGCTTGATATCTTCGAATTCTTCTATGGTATCTGTCTGTACCTTCTCAAAGATAGGATAAAGTGCTGTCAGCGCATCTATTTCCTTTTCGTATGGAATCAAAATCTTAATAATATGATCGGTGGAATGAGGCTTGGAATGAATCCTGACATTGACCGCATTCATCCTTCGTACGAAGGTATGATTGATGGCATCGGCAAAGTCATTAAATTCTTTTGAATGGAGAAATTCTTTATTGCGATGCACAAAATCAGTAAAATAACTGTTCATAGGTTCTATCCTTTTCATCTCTATTACTTCAGGGCTTTTACCTTCAATATCAGTGGCTTCAAGAAGCTCGCCGGCATCAATGACCGCATGAAATTTATTCATTAAAATGCCCATATCCGCAATGGTCTTTTTGAACTTTACACCCAACTCCTGATGCTTGCCTAACAAATCCAAATGTTTTCCTTTAATTCTATACCACATTTCCTCTACTTGATTATTTTTTCTCATTGACATACCGTTTTATTTTCCTAATTTGTAATTCGTAATTCGTAATTAATTCTCCTCCAAAGCCGCCACCCGCTTGATGTCTTTGAACTCTGATATTGTTTCATCAATTATTTTTTCATATTCCATCAATTGCTTTTTTATTTCATCAATTTCTTTATCAAATGGCAGCAAAAGTTTCACTGAATGGCTTATAGACAATTGGCTGTCATGAATCCTTTTATTGGTCTCTGCCATTCTCCGGGCAAAGCCATGATTAACCGTTTCGCCATATTCAATCATTTCTTTGGAGCCATGAAAATCTAATTGACGTGCCATGAATCCTCCCATATAACTGTTCATCGGCTCTAGTCTTTTCCACTCAAGTTCGGCAGATGCCTTTCCAATTCCTTCGATTTCACTAATCTCTTTTATGGCTTCTACATGACCTTTCAATTTAGAAATAAAATCCCCTAAATCTTTATATAATTTAAGATTTTTATCACCAAACTTTTTGTATTCAGCCAAGAAAGCATGCTGCTTATCTCTGATTTTATTCCACAATTCTTCAGCTTCATTTTTCTTTTTCATCGTAATTTCTATTTTATAATTTGTAATTGATTATTCATTCTCATCATAGTACCAAGGTGTCATGCCTCCTTTCTTCGTCTTGAAGCGACCGCGAAACCATGTCTTGACTAACGAAGATACATTTTTAGCAATGGTATTCGCTACCATCGTTTCATCCATGTCAAACCATGCTTTCTCGCCTTCTACAAGGATGGCATATTGCCAGTAATAGATGGCGTCAACCCTTTTGCCATCAATGATTGCGGCATTGGTAGTCAGCTTGAATTCGCCCACCGCATTCAATTTTTTTATCTTGATTTTATCCTTCCGAATCCCGCCCTTATCAATAGCTACCATACAAGCATCTGCAATAATTGCATAAGCCAAATCGGGTAAATCTTTTGCCAGTGCATTGATATATGCAAGTGCCAAATCAAGTGTTTTTTTTAAAGCAGATTTAGCTCCATTTTTTGATGCAGCCTCAACTTTACCTGCTGCCAAATCAGTTCTTGCCTGATCATAATCATGTATATCATTCCACAATAGCGTTAAATTTTCAAAAGGTGTGGCATAATAATTATGCTTATCGGCTGTAAATGCATCCCAGATGGCAAATGCCTTCCTGCGAAAAGTTTCATCTTTGGTATTAATATCAAAGCCCAGTTTGGCTTTAATGGTTTTATTAATTCCCATAGCAAACAGAATGATGGCGCTTCCTTTCGTTCTTTATGGACATTACATTTTTGATATAACATTCAGC
>Ga0206816_1246_pt1 | contig 11172 bp, 5 predicted proteins | sample Alteio_BWOrgCont_88_FD_152866 | JGI IMG/M metagenome (GOLD analysis project Ga0206816, IMG submission 152866) | Enriched cells from forest soil in Barre Woods Harvard Forest LTER site, Petersham, Massachusetts, United States -... | ecosystem: Environmental > Terrestrial > Soil > Temperate forest > O... | reverse complement strand
TCATATACCCCGTGGTTGCGGGCTTTGGTTCCGGACATCAATCTTGCCTATCTTTCCTTTTACAGAAAGTTTAATGAACAACAAGCCCTAGCAATTTCCCTACTTTATTTTTCTTTAGGGAATATAAATTTTACAGGTAACACTGGTGAAGAACTCGGAAGTTTTAATCCTAATGAATTTTCTATTGATGTAGCCTATGCCCGAAAATTAAGCGATGATTTTTCCGGTGGCGTTGCACTTCGTTATATATATTCTAATCTGACAGGTAATTTCTCGGTTGCCGGAGCACAAACGCATCCTGGTACTTCTGCCGCTGCTGATTTATCCATGTTTTATCATCATGAAGTTGATTGGGGTGGCAAAGGTTCTATCTTTACTGCTGGTTTTGATATTTCAAATATCGGTTCAAAAATTTCTTATTCCACAACAGGCTACAGTGATTTTATCCCTACTATGCTGAAGATAGGTCCTGCTTTGACAATGAAATTAGATGATTACAATTCCCTTTGCGTAACCGTTGATTTTGATAAATTGTTAGTGCCGACACCTCCGATTTATGCAAAAGATTCAACTGGTTCTCCAATCACTAATCCTGTAACAAACCAATATGAAATTGCTGCAGGGCAAAATCCTAATGTCTCTGTTCCACAAGGGATGCTTCAATCATTTTATGATGCTCCCGGGGGCTTTAAAGAGCAAATGAAAGAGTGGGACATCGCCTCCGGATTAGAGTATTGGTATGATAAGCAATTTGCAGTAAGAGCAGGTTATTTCTACGAACCAATTTCAAAAGGTGGCAGGCAGTTCTTTACTATCGGAGCAGGTTTAAAATATAGCGTCTTCGGATTGGATTTCGCATACTTAATCCCTACTGCACAACGTAATCCTCTTGAGAATACGCTTCGTTTCACGCTCTTATTTGATTTCGATTCTTCAAAAAACAAAGACAGCAAAGACACGCCGACAGCAAATTAATTCTTCTTTAAAGCAAGATATAAAAAGCCGCGAATTACACGAATTTATTTTCTAAATTGTGGAATTCGCGGCTTCTTCATTTAAAATAAACAGATGCAGATAAAAATTGGTTTCGGATATGATGTCCATAAGCTCGAAGATGGTTTGGATTTTTGGTTAGGTGGAATAAAAATTCCTCACACAAAAGGAGCATTAGGTCATTCTGATGCTGATGTTTTGATCCATGCGATATGTGATGCCTTGTTAGGAGCGGCAAACCTGCGTGATATTGGTTTTCATTTTCCTGATACATCCAAGGAATACAAAGGAATAGACAGTAAAATTCTTCTGAAGAATGTTCTGAATTTATTAACAGATAATAATTATGTCATAGGCAATATTGATTGCACTATTTGCCTGCAGTCTCCTAAGGTTAATCCTTTTATTCCGCAAATGATTGAGGTATTATCATCCGTCCTGAATATCTCCCAAAGCCAACTTTCTATTAAAGCAACTACTACAGAGAAATTAGGTTTTATAGGCAGAGAAGAAGGAATATCGGCTTATGCAGTCGCTTTGATTGAACGATAAACCTTAACTGTCAGAAGCATTAAGATAAAATTTTTCATCGTTTTTTAAATATATGTTAATTTGTTTTTGAGCCTGACGATTTCTTCATGAAATCACGGATGCAAAATTACCGCCGCAAAACACCCTGGACAATAACCATTTCTGGGGCAGTGAATAGTGAAAAGTGAATAGTGAATAGTGAATAGTGAACAGTGCAAAAAACAAGTTTGCTTTTTGCACTGTTCACTATTCACTATTCACTATTCACTATTCACTATTCACTATTCACTATTCACTATTCACTATTCACTATTCACTATTTCGGGAATGCCTTATTCAACGCCTCCACCTTATTCTGCACTTGCAGTTTTTCGTAGATGTTTTGAATGTGTTTCTTGACGGTTTCGTAAGCGATTTCAAGTTCGGCGGCTATTTCTTTATAGAGGAATCCTTTGGCGAGGAGGTCAAGAATTTGTTTCTCGCGGTCGGTAAGGATTTCGGTATTATTATTTTTCTTATTCTGAAGGGAAGCTACCACGCGACGGGCAATTTCAGGACTCATTGGTGAGCCGCCTTTGTGCAATTCCCTGATAGCTTCTAATATCTGGGCAGGAGAAGTTCTCTTCAAGATATACCCTGTAGCACCGGCTTTCAGGGCATTGAAGATATTGATGTCATCTTCAAAAACTGTAACCATCATGAATTGTGATTTAGGCATTCTGTCCTTCAATTCAATGATACATTCAATACCAGTCATACCAGGCATTGAAATATCCATGAGGATAATATCAAATTGATTTTTTGGAAGCTCAATGACCGCTTCATTGGCGGTGGAATAAACATGGATGCAGTTAAATCCCGCAGAGCCATTAATTAGAACGCGCATGGCTTCTCTGATGTCATCATTATCTTCTACTATTGCTACTTTTATATCATCCATATCTTTAAAGTTTAAGGGCGCAAAATTAATCATAAAAGAGATGCCAAGAGTACCCATTTCGGGTAAGGGTCATTTGTTAATGCTTTTTGGGACGATGAAAAAGTACCTCCAAAATGATGAAAATACTATTTATTTTACTTGATTTTTTAGACTTTATATTATACACCCGATTTATTGCCACTATTCCCGGAGCAGTGTATGGTATACACCGGAGCAATGTATGGTGTACATCAGATCAGTGTATGGTGTACATTGGCTTTGGAACTGCGGTACCAGGAGCAGTGTATGGTGTACATTGGAGCAGGGCATGGTATACACTGGAGCAGTGTATGGTGTACACTGGCATTGGAACTGCAGTACCAAGAGCAGTGTATGGTATACACTGGCTTGGGAACAGTGGGTATATTCCCAAAAACGACTGTCGGGCTGTTTATAACAAGATAAAAATCCGCCTCATCTCCGTTACTATTTCTATTGAATCCATTTCAATTTCTTGTTTCGTTTGGCATATTATACAGGAATAGAAATCTCTACAACAGTTCCCTCTTGATTTTTAATGGAAAATTTTCCACCAATATCCCTCATCCGCTTCTCCATATTCACCAAGCCATTGCCAAATTCCGAGAGCTTGGATGGATCAATACCTTTGCCATTATCATGGATATTAATGGAAAAAGAATGAGCATTAATTGCAAATACTATCTCCACTTTATCGGCTTCGGAATGTTTTAGAATATTATTCAAAGCCTCCTTCACCACCAAGAATATATTTCTTCTGACATCTCCTATAATTTGAATCGCAGGATTCGTGTCAGGCTGAATAACCTGGCAGCGAATCGGTGTGGTATCAAAGAATTCCATCGCATACTTTCGGGTATAGGAAACAAGATTCGGAAGTTGATCATTCTTGGCATTCATGATCCAGATAATATCGCCCATGTTCTCAACCATCGCCTTACTGGAGCGGGAGATATTTTCAAGATGAGGCTTCATATCATCAGCATTAGTATTTAGATTCACGATGTCGCTCAACAGAGAAATCTTCGATAATTCTGAACCCAAATCATCATGTAAATCTTTACTGATACGGGTACGTTCCTGATCTAATGCTTTTTGTCGGCGTTCCCTCGCAATCCTTGTACGAAGCAATATTATCAACACCAAAATGATTACAATAAATATCATTCCAATAATCGTGGCATTCCGCCTTAACTTTTGGACTTCCACTTCCCTATCTTTTTTATCCTGTTCAGCTTTTTGAATGGCGGCATCTTTGTCATAAGCAAATTGCATATCCAATTGCTTAATCTTATTTGTGTTTTCCACATTAAGAATAGTATCTTTTAATTGGTGATACAAAATCTGATAATCATAAGCAGCCTTGTAATTATTCTGTTTTGAATATATTTCAGATAGAAGTTGATAGACATCTCTGACGCTCTCTTTATACCCTGTTTCCTGGGAATAAATTAGTGGGTTTTTAAGATAACTTAATGCTTCCAGATACCTCCCTTCTTTCACATAAACCCTGGCTATCTGTATATGAATTTTTGTAATAAAATGAACTTCATTTTTCTCTTTAGCTACTTTTAACGAGGTGAGGTAATGTTTTAATGCCTCATCATATTTGCCTTGATAAAAATTTATATCACCGATTTCCGAATTGCAAAACATTACAATATTATTCAGATTAAAATCAGGAACAAAGTTTAATTCCTCTTCGAACATTTTCAACGCTGTCGTCGTGTCTCCCTGATATAGATAAATTTTTCCAAAATTATCATAATATGCTGTCACTCGAAATCTATTTCCAGTCTTTTCACAAAACTTTGAAGCTGATATATAGTTCTTTAATGCTTCCTTATAATTACCTTCCTTTTCATAGATAATTCCAAGACATTCGTAGGATGATTCAATGGATTCATTATAATTTGCTTCTTCAGCAACTTTCAATGCATTAAAAAAATCTTTCAATGCTTCTGGATAATTGCCAATATTAATAAATTGATATCCTCTCTTTTTATAGGATTCAGACATTCCTACCTTATCCCCGATTTCTTCCCTTGCTTTTATTGCTTTTGAATGACTTTTAATGCTTTCCAATATATTTCCCTTATCACCGTACATCATCCCCATATTATTGAAAGTCCATGCAAGACCCTCTTTGTCTCCTATTTCATTTCTAATCTTTATTGCCTTTTGATAACATTCTTCCGAAAAAAGATAGTTTCTAGCATCACCCATATAAAACAACCCCAAGCCATTATAGTAATTTCCCATTCCCTTTCTATATCCCATTCGTTCTGATAAGGATTTAACCTGTTCGATATAAAATAATCCAGAATCAGGTTTGCTGCTCCATGCCTTAAATAATTCATAATAAATATTCGCCCTGGTACTATCCATCAATGAGGTCGCCTTACTTCCCAATTCCTTTTTATGAGCATCAAACTTTATCAATTCATTATGCAATGAATCAATTACCTTTTGGTCTTTAGCCAAACAAAAATTAGTGAAGAATGAAAAAAGAAAAGTGAAGAAAAAAGGGAGAAAGATTTTTTTTGATGTCATTTAATAATAAAGTAAGGGGGTGAAACTAACGATTCCTTGTGAGAATTAAATCCAATATGGTTTCATTTCCTGAAATCATAACTTAAATAACAAAATCATAAATCTATTCAAAGGTCATATTACAACCCCAAAATCTGTGAAACTATTTCAAGGTATTTGATGATCTCCAATAATAAACTATTTAAACAATTACCTGTTAAGAAAAATTTATTAACTCTTACATTTATATGAAAAAGTTTCGGAATTTTGCACCCATGCAGTTCCGAGGAAGTTTAAATTATAGAACGATAGGCATTAGTAATGGATAAAAGATATTTATTTTTTTCTGCTCCTAAAAAATTTTGTAACCTTTCAGAATTTTCAAAGTATAACGGCAAAGTTTTTTTAGATAAATCAACACCATCTGCAATTGAAAAGATACATTATGTCTTTTACACAAAACACGACATACTTTAATGAACTTAAGGAAGTTTTGATTCCATTAGTTCAGGCGAGGTTGAATTTCTTATATCATAATACAATACGCCCATCTGCTCAAAAATGTATAAACCCAAACATCAATAAATTCAAAATTTTGACCGACATTTCCGGGAATATTTATATTCTCAGGAAAGATTTTGGTCAAACCAATACCTCGAAAAAATTAAATTAAATAAATATTAATTACCATCAAAAAAAGTAAATTATGCGTAAATTTGACAAAAAAATCTTAGTATTATTTTTAATGCTGCTATGCATTAATCAAGTATCTGACGCTCAATCTCAATTATGGGGATTGACAAATTATGGAGGTCTGCAGTTCGGTACAATTTTTAGTATTGCACCTGGAGCTACTACCTTAACCAACCAATACAACTTGCCAGGAATTCCAGGAAGCGGATCCAGCTACATCAGCCTTATTCAAGGCAGTGATGGAGGTCTCTATGGAATGACTCCCGGTGGCGGAGTCTATGGGGAAGGGAATGTTGGTGGAAATGGAATAATATTCAGATATGACCCAGCTACTAATACCTATACAGAAAAAATTAATTTTAATTCCGGAACAGGAGATGCTCCCGAAGGTGCATTAATGCAGGCTTCCAATAATATGTTCTATGGAATGACAAGCCAGGGAGGAGCCAATAATTTCGGAGTATTATTTCAGTATGATGCAGTGAATAATATCTATACTGATATATATGATTTTGATTATACTAATGGTGCCAATCCTTTAGGTTCATTGATGCAGGCTAATGATGGCAATCTGTATGGAATGGCAAATTTTGGTGGCACCAATGGATATGGAGTAATATTCCAATACAATATTGGAGCAAGTACTTATAGTGATATTTATAATTTTGACTTGACCGATGGTGCTTATCCGATAGGGAATTTGATGCAGGCAAATGATAATAACCTTTATGGAATGACAAATGCCGGAGGCGCTACTTCTGATGGATATTTAAACGGAATGCAAGGCGATGGCGTAATATTTCAATATAACATAATCAACTCTACATATACTAAGGAATTCGATATGGCTAGTGCCACAGGTAAAAATCCTTTGGGTTCTTTATTTCAGGCAAGTAATGGCTTAATATATGGAATGACCAATTATGGTGGCGCAAATGCGGGAGGATATATTAACGGCGGTCAAGGATATGGAGTCATATTTACTTTTGATATTACCTCTGATACCTATTCAGATATTCTTGATTTTAGTTTAGCAGGCGGCACCAACGGATATGGAACCTTCATTCAAGGGTTAGATGGAAATCTATATGCCATGACTAATTCTGGAGGAGCAAATAATGATGGTACAATTTTTCAATATAATACAACGAGCAATATTTATACAGATGAAGTTGATTTAACCACTACCGATGGGTCATTTCCACAAGGTTCTCTTATGCAGGCAAGCGATGGAAATATATATGGGCTGACAAATCATGGAGGAAATGTTTTTTCAGCCGTGATATTTCAATATAATCCAAATACCAATGTTTATTTAGATAAAGAAAAAATTTCCTCAAATACAGGAAGTGATCCTCAAGGTTCCCTGACTAAAGGTAATGATGGTAATATATGGGGACTTACCTACGATGGTGGAATTAATGGTGAAGGTGTTATTTTCCAATACAATCCTCATACCCAAGTTTACTCTGATAAATTTGATTTTACTGACGCTACGGGTGTGAATCCTTTCGGTGCCCTTTTCCAGGCAAGCGATGGAAATTATTATGGAATGACTAACACCGGAGGTGCAAATGAGTTAGGGGTTATTTTTCAATACAACCCAACAGAAAATGTTTATATTGATTTATTTGACTTTTCAAGCACAACCGGAAACAATCCTTTCGGCAGTTTTATTCAAGGAAATGACGGATTGCTATATGGAATGACCAATACTGGTGGTACGAATGGAGAAGGAGTCATTTTTAAATTTGATCCTTCTTCAAGCACTTATACTGAAGTTTTTGAGTTAATTGATGCAACAGGTACTTATCCTTATGGTTCATTATATCTTGCAACAAATGGAATTATGTATGGGATGACAAGTTCTGGTGGGGACAATGAGGCAGGGGTTATCTTTTCTTTCAATCCGGAAAATAAAAATTGTAATTTATTAGTTAGTTTATCAGATGCAGGAGGTGATTATCCAAGTGGGTCATTAATTCAGGCTACTGATGGTAATCTTTATGGATTAACGAGTTATGGTGGTGCCAATTATGAAGGTGTATTATTTCAATATAATATTTCAAGTAATACCTATACAGATGTAGTTGACTTATCAAGCACTACAGGAGATATGCCTAATGGAACATTATTGCAAGCTTTGAATGGCAATATCTATGGAGCAACAACTCATGGCGGGGCAAATGGTGCAGGTGCCATATTTCAATATACAATTGAAACGAATAATTATACTGACGTATATGATTTCAATTATTTAGATGGTTTCTTCCCTGAGTTTGGAAATCTGATTGAAATATGTACTCCTCCTGATGTTCCTTTATTATCTGCAAGTGTTAACCCTATTTGCCCAGGTTCAAGCACAACTTTGAGCATCACTGGAAATCTCAATAGTGCAACATGCTGGCATTGGTATTCAGGAACTTGTGGCGGAACTTCATTAGGAACAGGAGCAACGAAAACTGTTAGCCCGTCAACGACAACTACTTATTATGCAAGGGCTGAAGGAGCTTGTACTTCCACTACTTCTTGTCAATCAATTACTGTTACAGTCGGTTCCAATCCTACACCAACAATTTCAGGTTCAAGTTCATTTTGTAATGGGAGTACTGATGTATTGACAGCATCTGCAGCCTCCAGTTATTTATGGAGCGATAATTCAACTAATTCATCATTGACTGTCAGTTCAGCAGGAACCTATTCTCTTACTGTTACTGATAATAATGGATGTACTGGAACAACAAGTTCTTCCGTTTCTGTAAATTCATTACCAACAGCGGCAATTGCTGGGACAACCACTGGATGTGCTTCTGTGAATCTTACTGCAAGTGGAGGAAATAGTTATTCATGGAGTGGTGGTAATTCTGCATCAAATGCATCAAATACATTCACAACAAGCGGAACCTATTTTGTCACTGTTACAGACGGTAATGGTTGTACCAATACTGCAAGCCAAAGTGTAACTATATATCCATTGCCTGTGGCAACTATTTCAGGAAATGCTTCTGGTTGCTTAACTGTGATGCTAACTGCAAGTGGAGGAAATAGTTATTCATGGAGCGGAGGCAGCAACCCATCTTCTGCTTCTAATACCTTTACATCATCAGGAACTTATACTGTTTCTGTTACTGATGCAAACAGTTGTGTTGGAACTACGAGCCAGGCAATTACCATTAATTCTTTACCAAGTGTAAGCATAAATAGTATAAGCCCTTCTTGTTTCAGTAATGGGACAATCACATTATCAGGATCACCTGCTGGTGGAATTTTCAGTGGAAACGGAGTATCAGGTTCTACGTTCACTGCTGCTTCTGCCGGTGTCGGAACCTCAACAATAACCTATACTTATACGAATGGAAATGGATGTACAAACAGTGCCTCAACTTCTGCTACTGTTTATGCAAACCCTGCTCCTCAAATAACATCAGGTTCAAATTCAATTTGTTCAGGAGCAAATGCTCAGTTGGTTGTAGCTTCTGGTTATTCTTCTTATCATTGGAGTACAGGGGTGAATACTAATTCAATAACCGTAAATGATTCTGGTGTCTTCGTTGTCACAGTTACTAATGCTTCTGGATGTACTGGAACAGCTTCTGAACATATTGCGGTTATTCCTTCCCCATCGGCATTTATCTCAACATCCAACGGTTCTTCGATATGTGCAGGAATTACAGATGAATTAGATGCCGGTGCTTTTGAATCTTATCTCTGGAGCAATGGTTCAACAAATGAATTTGTTAATGTAACATCCTCAGGAACTTATACCGTAACCGTTACAGGAACTGATGGTTGTTCAGGTGTATCTGCTCCAAAAACGATTACTGTTAATGCGAATCCAACCCCTACTATTACAGCAAGTGGTGCTACCACATTCTGCCAGGGTGGAAGCGTAAATCTTTGTTCGGGTCAGACCTATTCAATCTATAATTGGGGAATATACGGTGCTGCATCTTGTATAACAGCAACCACTTCAGGAACCTATTCATTAACCGTTACTAACAGCAGTGGTTGTACAGGAACCACATCACAAAGCGTTTCTGTAAATGCAAAACCAACACTGACCGTATCTTCTTCAACAAATGTAAGCTGTTTAGGTTTGAGTAATGGTGCTGCTACAGTCACAGCATCAGGTGGTTCATCTCCATATTCTTATTCATGGAATAATGCAAAAACTACTGCATCAGTTACTAATCTTACTGCAGCAACTTATACGGTAACAGTAACCAACACTTTAGGATGTACAGCTTCAATTTCGACAGTTATTTCAACTACTCCTGATGTTACAAAACCTGTAATCGCTACCAATTCAAGTGTATCTGTAAATACTGCCACCAACTCTTCAACAGCAACTGTCTCCCTGACTCCTCCTACTGCTACGGATAATTGTGGCACTCCAATTGTTACCAGCAGTCATGCTTCTTCCACGTTTGCTTATGGAACAACTGTTGTTATCTGGACTGCTACCGACAATGCCGGTAATACTGCCACATCTTCTCAAACGGTTACGGTAAAAGATATTCAAAAGCCAACTATCGCAACACCATCTGCTATTTCTGGTACCACCACAGCAGGATTTAATTATGCAATTATTACCCTTTCGGCTCCTTCCGCTTCAGACAATGTAGGTATTGCTTCTGTTTCAAATAATCATGCTTCTCCTGATTTTGCAATTGGTGTAACAACTGTTATCTGGACAGCTACTGACCTAGCAGGAAATACAGTTACTACCTCGCAAACAGTTACTGTAACTGACAATCAGCCTCCGGTAATTCATACACAAAATATTTCTGTTACCCTGGTAAATGGCTCTGTAACAATAACTGCCGCCCAGGTTAATAACGGAAGTACAGATGTGGACGGCATAGCTTCCATGTCAGTATCTCCAAGCACTTTTACGTGTTCTAACATAGGTGCTAATACGGTTACATTAACAGTAACTGATAATGCCGGACTCACCTCCACAGCCCATGCAACGGTTACAGTTGTAGGATCAATTCCAAGCAGGACAGTTACCTGTACTCCTTGCAACAATACTTATACAGGTGGCGATCCAACAAGAATATACATCGGATATGGTCCTCAATCTTGTACTTTTAATGGAACCTGTAGTGGCGGGCATACATTTAATTGTGTATGGAGTTGTTCGGATAATAACGATAATGATTGGAATAATAACAACGATTGTTTAAGTTCTCACAATTGCCTTTATCCATGTTATTCCCCAACTTCTGAATGTTCAAGAACCTTCACCTGTACCACCACGAATGACTATGGATGTTCATCCACTACCACCCAAAGCGTTTGTTGCAAAGATGTGAGAGACCAATGGCATAGTGGCAATGTAATCGTTTGTCATCATCAAAATCGTTGTTCCTGGAATAACACTTCCTATTCATGCAATGCAGGTCAGGTTCCTTCTCATATTTGTTCTGCAACTGGTACCCATTCTTCATGTTATGGCTCTG
>Ga0206816_1245_pt1 | contig 11174 bp, 8 predicted proteins | sample Alteio_BWOrgCont_88_FD_152866 | JGI IMG/M metagenome (GOLD analysis project Ga0206816, IMG submission 152866) | Enriched cells from forest soil in Barre Woods Harvard Forest LTER site, Petersham, Massachusetts, United States -... | ecosystem: Environmental > Terrestrial > Soil > Temperate forest > O... | reverse complement strand
CCGATGTAAAGCTGGGTTACCGAAGCCAATGGACGGGATTGGACGGGGCACCTGTAACCAGTTATTTAACGATCAACGCTCCAATAGGCCAAAACTTCATACAGGGCGATGCAACATCGTTTCCCGGTGGTGGCGGCGACAATCCGTACAGCAGGCTTTATACGCAAAATTACGAGGCGGCAGCGCCGCATCATGGTATTGGTTTTATGGTGGTGACTGATAAAGCAGGCCCTATTACGACCACAAATATTGATGTTTCGTATGCGTATCATCTTGGCCTTACCGATAGGTTGAATTTAGCAGTTGGTGTGGCGGGCGGGTTAGCGCGTACCGCGCTTAATACTTCAGAAATTACTTTAGAAACCGCGCTTGATCCCGCCATAACAAATGGAATTGGTGCCCAATGGAAGCCCGATTTAAACATGGGTGCCTGGTTATACGCCCATGACTATTACCTCGGCGTTTCGGTGCAACAATTACTTCCTCAAAACCTTTATTTTACTACTTCAAACGCAGCTATTGACGCCAGCAAGACTGTACCACATTACTTTCTAACGGGTGGATATCGGTTTTATGTGTCTGACGATCTTTCGTTAACGCCGTCATTTTTGATTAAGCAAATACAGCCCGTACCCTTAACTTATGATGTTAATTTAAAAATGTCATTCCAGGATAAGTTTTGGATCGGTGGTTCCTACCGCCACCAGGACTCATTTGGCATATTAGCCGGGTTTAACCTAAACTCGTTCCTTAACGTAGGTTATTCTTATGATATTACTACATCCGCCCTAAACACCGTAAGTAACGGTACGCACGAGATTGTAATAGGCCTTTTATTGAATAATATCTATAAGGTTACCTGCCCGCAACACGGATTATAATTCAGTTTGCAGTTATTAGTTTGCAGTTCTCAGTAGGCAGTTTGCAGTAAGAATGCCGCCAAACTGGTAACTGCGTACTGCAAACTGCCTACAATTCCTTCCTCAGCCTTGCTACCGGTATATTCATTTGCTCGCGGTATTTGGCCACGGTGCGGCGGGCTATGTTGTAGCCTGCATCTTTTAGTATTTCGGTTAGTTTTTCGTCCGCAAGAGGGTGTTGCTTGTCTTCAACGCCGATATGCTCTTCCAGTATCTTTTTAACTTCTTTGTTAGATACCTCTTCACCGCTTTCGGTTTGAATAGCTTCAGAGAAGAATGATTTTAGCAGGAAAGTGCCGTGCTCTGTCTGTACATATTTAGAATTGGCTACCCTTGATACAGTAGAAATATCCATTGCTATTTTATCGGCAATATCTTTTAATATCATCGGCTTTAAGCTCTTGTCATCGCCGGTAATAAAAAACTCGTATTGATATTGCATAATGGCGTTCATGGTTTTTAACAGCGTTTGCTGCCGTTGTTTAATGGCATCAATAAACCATTTTGCCGAATCGAGTTTTTGTTTTACAAAATGTACGGCTTCCTTTAGTTTCTTATCTTTTTGCGAAGCCTTATCATAATGCTGAAACATCTCCTGGTAGGAACGGCTTACCCTTAATTCGGGGGCGTTTTTTGAATTTAGGGTGAGTATCAAAACCCCATCGCTGTTTTTGATGTGGAAATCGGGAATAACCTGCATTTGCTTGGTATTCACTTCGTTCGAGTCGCCGGGCTTAGGGTTAAGTTTTAAAATTTCATTTATCACACCACGTAATTCAATGGAAGTCATGTTTAACGACTTCTCCAACTTATCATAATGCTTGCGGGTAAACTCATCCAGGTAATTTTCAACAACGCCGATCGCTTTTTTGATGATGGGGTCGCCCAGGTCTTTTTTGCGAAGCTGTATCAGTAAACATTCCTGCAAACTGCGCGCACCAACACCTGCAGGGTCAAAGCTTTGGATAACTTTTAGCATATCCTCCACTTCTTCATCCTCGGCCATTATATTTTGAGAAAAGGCCAGGTCGTCAGTGATAGATGTAATGGGCCTTCTTAGATAACCATCATCATCCAAACTGCCTATTATTTGTCGCGCTATCCTGAAATCTTTGTCAGATAACGGCAGCATATCCAGTTGTAACTGTAAATTTTCAAAGAAAGAACTTTGCACTGCTATCGGTATTTCCTTCCGCTCGTCTTCGTCATCGCCATTCTGGTCATACCGCGAACCGTAATCATTTACATTATCATCCTGTAAATAATCATCTATGTTAAACTCATCCATTTCGCCCTTTTCCTCATCACTGTTGAAGGTGTCTTCATCAGGATCACGGTCGGGATATTGTTCCTCGGGTTCGTTTAAATTAGTTAGGCTTAAATCCTCAAGAGCCGGGTTCTCTTCCAGTTCCTCCTTAATCCGGGTATCCAACGAAACAGTGGGCACCTGCAGCAGTTTTATAAATTGTATTTGCTGCGGCGATAGCTTCTGAAGTAATTTTTGCTGAAGATTTTGTTTTAACATAGACAAGCCAAAAATACATCAATTACATTAACTTTAAAAACGAAGTTAATTCGGTATGGCTAATGAGTAATGCCAAATAAATTATTTTGTTTGGATGCCATTAGATTTTATTAATACTTTTATTAAAAATTGACGTAATTATTATGGCTATTATAAAGGAATTTAAGGAGTTTGCCATGCGCGGCAATGTAGTCGATCTGGCCGTTGGTGTTATTATTGGCGCAGCTTTTGGCAAAATCGTGACTTCGCTGGTGACAGATATGATTATGCCGCCCATCGGTATGCTTACAGGTGGAATTGATTTTAAAGACCTGAAATATGTTTTAAAGCCGGCTATAGGTAAAACACCGGCAACTTCTATTAACTATGGGTTGTTTATCAATAATGTGATTGATTTTGTTATCGTAGCTTTTTGTATCTTCCTTATTGTGAAAGGCATAAACTCTCTGAAAAAAGAAGAGGCCGCTGCGCCGGCACCCGACCCGACACCTACAAAAGAAGAAGTATTGTTGACTGAAATAAGAGACTTGTTAGCAAAAGGCAAATAGTCAAAAGCCATGAACTATGATCTATCAGCCATGAACCAACTAAAAGGTTTTAGGTAATTTTGGATCAGTTAAAATAATATAGTCGCCCATTTTGGTGAATTTACTCCAGTCGGGGTTATCAAAACTATCATCGCTGTAAGCGGCAATGTTTAATATTTTTGCTTTGGACGCGTATTTTTTTAACTGTTCTACAGCGCCTAACTTTTCCTCGCTGTGAAAGCCGCCGTTTATTTGCAGTATTTTATATTCGCGATGAGCTTTATAAAATTTAGAGATTGACCAGCCCATTGTAGCATCCCATAAATTTTGCGCCTGGAACATTTTTGAACCACTCATTGCGGCGTGGCCGCCCATTATATCAGTGAATTTTTCATAGTAGGGACCAGTAAGGGTATCGATTGGCAGGGGTGGGAGATAGGATTGTGCCGCTTCGCTCAATCGTTCCAAAGCCACAAGACCATCCTGGCTCACTAAATGAGCATAACGCCCCGGCGCATTGGCTGCAATAACAGGTATATGATTAAGCAGGGCATATTGAATCATCGGTTTATAGTCCTTGTAATTATGCCATGCGCGGGCATCGGTTATTAAACTCTTTTCGGGTATAAATTGCTCAAGGTATTCAGTTAGCGGTAATTGCGCATCGGTCTCAAACATTTCCATCGATAGCGCCATATCGCCGGGAAATTTATTGAACAACTTTTTAAATAGCGCATATTCCAAATAATGCCCGGTTGAATCATTGTGCTCCTCGCCAAAAAATAAAACATCGGCATTAGCCATATCATTCACAATATCATCCAGGGTAACAATTTTTTGCTTCGATGAACTGTATATTTTATAATGCTTTTCCATGCCGTCCTGGCATAAAGCGCAGACGGGGAGTAGGAGTAGTGCAAGAAATAATCTTTTCATTTTTAGTTGTAAGGGTTGCAGAGGTTATAAATGCCGTAATGATTATCTCATTAACTTTTATCTAAATATAATAATTTCAACAAAGCAGCGACAAACATTTACATCCTTACAACTTGTTGAATTATTTCAACTGTGATAAATGCTTAATAGTCGATAGTTGATCCCAAATGTTTTATTATATTAGCAAAGCTAAATTATAAAACCTTATTTCTTTATGAAGATAATTAGCAAATTGTTTTTAGTGACAGTCTTTTTTGGCATTAATATTTCATGCAATAAAAGCAGGAAAGATGAATTAAATGCGGTCATTAGCCACTATAGCCGGGAGACAAAAGATAGCCTGAAGTTAAAAGCCGCCCGTTTTCTCATTAAGAATCTTGATGGTCAAGAAACATTGGATACAACATCTGTTGTATGCAATGAACCCTATTTTAATTTATTAAACGATGTTTGGAAACGTGAAAAAAATCAATATGGTTCGCGTTTTCCAATACAAACAAAAGCAATAGATAGCTTAAACAAAAAATTAAATTTACCCCAATATAACCCTAATGCATTGTACGTTAATGATGCACAGCTTATATCCGCAGATTTTTTAATAAAGAATATCGATAATGCGTTTTACGTGTGGCGGAATATGCCGTGGGCAAAAACAATATCGTTCGAAGATTTTTGCGAATATATATTACCATATCGTTGTTCTGATACCTATTCTTTAAATGCCCGAACTTACTTTTTAGCAAAATATAAATATCTTATAGATTCGGTGAAACATTCAGATAATAGTTTTACAGCCGGAAGATTTATTATTAAGGATGTAGATTCATGGTTTGCTGAAAATGTAAACTTGTTATTAAGATACCCTTATTTAGAGCCTATTAAATTTTCTAATTTACTAAAAGGAAAGTTAGGTGATTGCCAGGATGCAAATTCTGTTAGGGTAACAGCCTTACGTTCATTGGGAGTACCCACAGTTATGGATGAAATTCCCAATTGGGGTAACTCAGACGCGCCGCATTTTTGGTATAAAATTATTGATCTTGTTCACGATACCGTTAAATCGCTTATTACCAATCAAAATGTTTTGAGAAGCACGCAAAATATCATTACCGCTTCGTCATACGATGAACCTACTTATAAAGGTTCTCCAAATAAAGTACAAATTAGTTATGTTAGGACAGTCCCTAAAGTTTACAGAAGATGCTTTGCAAAACAATTAAATAGTTTAGCAATGATAAAATCTGCAAGGGATGAAATACCAACTTATTTTAATAATGCCTGGATTAAGGACGTCACCGATAAGTATTTAGAAACAGCAACAGCAACGGTTGCATTAAACAATAACGTTCCAGACCAAAATTATGCCTATTTATGTATATTTGATAACCAGCATTGGAAACCGGTATCATGGGCGACAATTAAAAACAACAAAGCAATATTTGTCAAAATGGGTAAAAATATTGTGTACCTGCCGGCCTTTTTTTATAATGGGAAAATCATACCTGCAGGCATCCCTTTTTTACTTAATCAGCGAGGTGAGATTGAACAAATGCCCCCGGCTTCTGAAAAAGAAAATGTTGTTTTATGCGCCAAATATCCTTGCAGAAGTTATGTTTTAAGATGGGAGAATTACATGGTAGGAGGACGATTCCAATTTGCAAATAAAAGTGATTTGTCGGATACGATAACTGTCAATACCATAAAAAATATACCATTCTATCAAACACAATTAAATATCAGCACACCGCAAAAGTATAGATACTTAATATTTCAATTTAAAGGATTGCCTGTTACCTATATTTCAGAAATAGCCTTTTATGGGCTAAATGCGGAAGGTAAGGAAATAAAGCTAAAGGGGAAATTGATTGGCAACCCCGGTTCTTATCCATATACCGCAGATAAACTTATAAATGGTAACCGGGCAGATCTTTTTAAAAGCGTAAAAAATGGTGATTCATTTGTTGGTATTGACTTGGGACAAAATAATGCCGGCAGAATTACTAAAATTATATATATGCCTTATAGCGATGATAATAGTGTAGTTGCAAATGACAATTATGAACTCTTTTACTGGAACGATGAATGGATATCGCTCGGTCAAAAAAAAGCAGGCGATGCCAATAGCGTAGCATTTGAAAATGTTCCTAAAAACGCATTGCTTTTGGTAAAGAATACAGCCGGTGGAATACAGGAGCGAATTTTTACTTACAAAAATGGCAAACAGGTGTTTTGGTGATAAAAACCAATTCTAATAAAACTGACCTTATATGTTACTATCTGTCCTGTTTGTGTGCTGTTTCCCAAGGGAAAGGATTTATAGTTTTAATGTTAATTGCCATCTCATTGTCTATTTTTTCAACCTTAACAGTATCTATGGCAGATTCTATAATATACAACTTTTTATCATCTCGCACATAATTTCCATTAGTATAAATTGGAAGTACCCGGCTAATTCCATATTTTTTAGTTAGCTGCTCTAAAGTTAGCAGTTTAGTATCCGGATATAGTTTAGAAACCAGCCTGATATTTCTAAATTGTGGCCCAAATTCCCTAATTGCTTCATCCGGACTTAATTCGCGAGTGTTAACAAGTTTCACTCGACCTGGAATAAATGCAGTAGCAAAAACAGTTGGCTTATTATCTTGCTCAATTGCTATATGTTCTATACGTATTCCTTCATTGACCGAAGTGTTTTTGGTCGCATTTTGAATTTGAGCATTACAATTTTTTACTGCGGATATTGCTAATAAAAAAATTAAAATATAGGTTTTCATATCGTTTGAATTAGTTTACAAAGGTAGCATTGCCGTTAGACTTATAAAATACTCGGAAGCTAAAGTGCCATAGGTTCCAGTAGCTGAATCGTAATACGATACTAAGCTGCTATTCTCTGATATCCCTGTGATAAATACGGCATGGTCGCCATGTTCACCAATTCCTGTATCAAATACTCCCATTACCGGTATACCTGCTTCTATGGCAGAAACCAAACTATACCCATCAGTAATTGGAACTGTTGGGAAATAATTGTCTATAAGTGCAGTTAAAGCACTGGTTGGTATTCCGTTTTGATCAACCTGATAAAGCGCAGCAGCGTAAGTATCCGCATCGGCATTGGGACCCACTAAAGAAGTTACATAAGCATCAATAATGGTGCTAACGTTTGTATAAGAAGAATCCCATCCAAAATAGAGAGCTACCTCTGCTATTACATCAGCTACACAAGTATTGGCATCCGGACTTTGAATGATACTATTCTCTGCGGGCAATGGGCCATAATTCTCGGTTATAAAAGTTTCATAGCACCCACAATCTGGATTAGTTGGTCCATTAGGAGCGTTTGGATCAGCAGTATTCAAAACACTACAGCAATCATCATCAGGCGGCGGTGGTGGCGGATCGTCTCCATTATTGCCATTATTATCACCATAACCATTATTGTTTCCATTGTCTCCGTCATTGTCATTGCCGTTGCTGCCGCTACCTTCACCGCCATACCCTCCATCATCGTCTCCCCCATCACCGTCATCATATTGCGCAAATGCATTAGTAGAATGAATAATTAATTTTCTTCCTTCCCAACGGGGAACGAGATTTAATAATAAAAAAATCATTAGTATTATCTTTTTCATTTGCTTATCTTTTTAATACAATTACTGATTTTACCTGTTTGCCGTAATTTAAAGTAACTACATAGGTGCCGGGCTGCCCATTGATGACAAATGTGCTGGTATGCTCGCCTGCCGACATTAACTGCGCCGCGCTTTTATAAATTATACCGGCGTTTAAAAGATTTGAAACTAACAGGCTAACAAGTGCTGGATGTTTTAAGGTGTATCTTACTTGTAAATTACTGGTAAATGGGTTAGGAAAAACAATAAAATGTACCGAATCTGCCTTTGATGAAAAATTATTTTCGTTTCCTGACGATTTACTAACACGCGTTAACATAATATACATTGGTTTCTCGGGCTCTTTATGTTTATCCGAGTATAATTGCAGATTTCCGTTAATAAAAACAGTATCACCATTTTTCATTAATTGAAGCTGCGCGTTTTTAAATTCAAGATTATTTGGCGATTTGGTATTATAATGGTCGTGCAGCTTATACCCGGTTTTATTAAATACAATACCGTCCGAATTAATTTGAGCGCTTACTGACGTTGAAAGACTATCATCCTCAACCCATTTACCTCTTAAGGTATTTTCTTCATGCTTAAGCGTTAGCTTCAGTGCCGACTTACCAATAATATGTTTGCCACTCCAGTCGAATTTAACAGCGTATCCAACATAGTCGCCGCTGATGTCTTCTGCCGGTAAATTATGTTTGACCTTAGGATAGTCATTAATGACATTTTTTTCAGTTTCACCCGGAGTAGCCGGCTGTAAATTAATCACACCCACCATGTCGATATTTTCGGCTCTTGACGTGGCCAGTTCTTGTATCGCACGGTTATATTTTTTGTTTGCTGCTTTGCTTAACCAATATTTAGCACTGTCTGTGTTTGCCTTTACACCGTAACCATTACGATAGCAAAGTCCCAAAAAATACATGCCTCCGTCGATGTTTTGTGCAGCGGCTTTTTGAAAAAGCGGAAATGCTTTTTTATAACTTTGGGTACAACCCAAACCCTTATACAACATATACCCCTGTTCATAAAAGCACATAGGTCGGTTTAATGCGGTACCCTTACTAAAGCAACTATAAGCCTTTTCATAATCCTGATCCGTTCCCGACCCGTTTTTATACATCAGCCCAAGATTATACCATGCTTTAACAGACCCCTTGTTTGCGGCTTGCGTGAACCAGTTAAAAGCAACAGCTTTATCTATGTTTGTACCTATACCATCATTATAAAATGTGCCCAACACGCTCATTGCCTCGGCATCACCTTGTAAAGCAACTTTAGCGCAAATAGAAAAAGCCAGTTTAGGGTTATAGGCTTTATTGTTTTTATCAAGAAGCTTTTGTATATCCGATATAAGACCAGCACTACTATTTGCTGTAGTTTGTGCTTCTGACACCAGAACGCTAAGTAACAGAAGCATGAGTATTAATTTTTTCATAAATTGCGATTGGTTTATAATATTATAAATAATTAATTTAGAGTTCTTTTTGTTCATTTATAATATCAAGCGTTTAATAGTTATTTTGTAAAGCCAGTTAGTTTTCTTTTTATCGAATCTTGATGGTGAACCGGAAACTTACCGATACGTGATCGTGAAACCTTTCTAATATATCCAATGGCCTCATTTCTATAATAGTTTGTTTTCTTGGATACAACCTTTGGTTTGGTGAAAAGAATTTCTGCTGCCATCTTAACCGATTTTATCGTATCATTTGTTTTCTTGTATAAATTTAACAAAACTATACGGGGAGCAATTTTATTGGGCACCATGTATTTTGCTATCAAGTAACTGTGCTCAGCATCTTGATACAAGCCTAATTTGGCATAGCACAGACCTATTCGCATATATATATCCGGGCTTGATGTAAAGGATATAGTCGTTCTAAACATTTTTAAGGCCCCCGGGTAATCCTTATCAGCATATAAAATTTTGGCATAATTTGTCCAATAGCTTTCGTAGCTATTTAATGTACTTCCCAATGGTTTTAATATAGCTATAGCCGTATCATATTTCCCCCTTTTAGCCGCTATTGCTGCATCTTTATTTAAGCTGCCAGCATAAGCTGCTGAAATTGAATTAAATGCAGCATAAATTCCGATGAGTGCAACTCCAATTCCTGTTGCCCATTTTGTTATGAGGGCAAGTTTGATTGTATTCATCTTAGATCCGGGATAAAAGCACTTATAAGAGGGATGAATAGCTAAAATTGCCGCATACATTACAAACATGCACATAACAGGTATGGCCAATATGGTAAAATTAAATATTGACATTACCGCAAATGCAATGGCACCAGCGTAGGCCACCCTAAAAAGTTGTACGCCATATTGATTGTTGATTGTTTTAGGTGGTACATGCTGATTTACTATAGGCTTTTCAGTCTTTAATGCAGGAACGGCAAACAAGCTAAATAATAGCGCGCTAAAAATTAAAAAACCAAGTATACCACCTTCAAATTCATTCTGGATAAATTCATTGTAAGCCACTTTGATGTAGTCCGAGTTTTTTAGTTCCAAAGGCGCACCTTTACCATCTTGAAAGTATTTTGACTGGAATAAATTATAATCTCTTTCAAATGATCCATAGCCATATCCTATAATCGGATTGTTGGAGATCATTTCTAATGATAATTTCCAAACAATTTTTCGCCCATCGGCAGAAGTCTGTTTGGCATTATATAAGTAATTTCCGGTTATAATCAACGCCATTATGCACAATATAAATAGCAGTGTTTTATACGAGCGTTTGTTTTTATTAACTAACCATTGTGTAATGTGATATTTGTAGTTAAGCATCATAAACGATGCCACCACAAATCCGAATAATGCACTCCGACATTTTAATAATATAAGCGAAGCAACTAAAAGAAAAAGGATAACCGATGATAGTTTTTTAAATCCCGATTCTTTGTGAATAATAAAATTCCAAAGAATAGGGGAGGCCATAGCCAAAAACATGGCGGAAACATTCGGATTTTCCCAGGTGCCGGTTACACGAAAATAACGGTTGAAACTATCTATCCATCCAAAGTATTGAAATAAGCAGATCAATGACTCGCTCAGTATAATAATTGAAATTATCTTAAAAAGTGCAGATAACTTAAAATCCAATATATGCAATAGGCAATAAGTAGAGATTAATAAACAACAATTAAAAATAAGGTAAGTGTGTATAGGGTTGTAATTGTCGACAATTAATTTGCCATGAATAAAAATATAAAGAGCAAATAAAAATGTAATAATAACTGGCCATGTAAAATAAAGGCTACGTTTATTAATTAATAAAAAAATGCCGGTTAATAAAACTAATACAGAAATTCCGATTGGATAGAAATGAAAAGGAGTAAGCGAGGGATATATAAATAAATCACTTATTATCAGGGTAGATATAATAATTAATGAAAATAAACCAATAAAAATGTAATTGTAAAAACCACTTCTTTGGTAATCGTTTAGCATAATTATTTACGTTTTATCGTATCAAGTTTAGATTTAATAGCTAATAGATGGGCTATTAGGTTTATGTAACAAGTTTAATAATTACATACCATTTAAAAAATATTTTTTTGAATTTTTTTTAACATTCGAAGTTAAAGCCAAAACCTTTACTAAAATATTTGAAAAGTTTAAAAATAAC
>Ga0206816_1244_pt1 | contig 11283 bp, 9 predicted proteins | sample Alteio_BWOrgCont_88_FD_152866 | JGI IMG/M metagenome (GOLD analysis project Ga0206816, IMG submission 152866) | Enriched cells from forest soil in Barre Woods Harvard Forest LTER site, Petersham, Massachusetts, United States -... | ecosystem: Environmental > Terrestrial > Soil > Temperate forest > O... | reverse complement strand
AATAACAGGCGTTATTCCCGGTTATGAATGAGCCCGAAAGGACAAGATTTTTGCGAAGTGCGCAAAAGACGCTTAGACAAGCGCCCAGGTGGTTTCTGGTTGGCGTCGCGATTGTCGTTTTGACTCTTCTTTGGGGGATTCCACCATTTGTTTTGCTGCAATGGACTCCTGTTCTTGGAGCCTTATTGTTGATGATATGGATTCTTGTTTGGAAGACCCAGAGCAGGTGGTTTCTTATATTTCAAGGCTTCATACAGGGTTCAGCGCCCGTGCTGCTTCTCCATATCTACGAACCGCACAATTTTTCTTTTATATGGTGTGTGCAAATTATGTGCCTCACTTTGGCGTTCTATTTGTTGTTTATATGGCCGCTCCGCGCATGGATCGCGAGGTTTTGCAAACTCGACGAAATTATTCCGGCGTGAAAACGCGCATCGTGCCGCTTTTAGCATTGCGGTAGCAACTGTCCCCTGCGTCCCAGTTCACAGTCCTCCTTTGGGGCGGACTTAATAGGTCGATAGCGTGTGTCGTAAACTGATTTAAGCCGCGCCATGGCGGCTTTTCGATCCGGGACGGTGAGGATGTAAAGACCGGATACATGGTGGACGGGTGTTCGGAGACATGGTGGACACAATTGGGATTAGGAGGTGGGAAGGATGGGGTTGTAACGGAATTTGTTTTTGAGAGGGAGTTTGAGGTTGATGGAGCCGAGTTTTTTCCAGGAGAAGAAGAGATCGAAGAGGCCGTCGGCGGTGGAGCATTGGCGCAGGGCGACAGGCAATCCGCAGAAGGCGCTGCCGACAAAGAAGAAGTGGTTTTTGAAAGTGATTTCGCCCTTGGCTTTGACGATGCGCACGGTGTCATCGTGCAGATATTCAAGAGGAGGGAGCTTGGAAGGCATGGAGCGGGGGCTGGGGCGATAGAGCGAAGAGGGGGTGGCCATTTGGAGGGCTTGGTGGGGACGCTGGTGGTTGTAGCAATGGAGCCACTGGTCGAAGTGAAACTGGCAATGGGAGAGGTTGCGGAAAGGAGTGGAGCGGTTGAGAACCTCCACCTTGAAGGTGCGGTGAAAGCGCTCGCATTTGCCTTGGGTCTGGGGATGCCATGGCCTGCCGTGGGTGATATCAACGCCCAGGCGCAAGAGCCATACGCCGAGGGTGGTGAAACGGGCGCGGGTTTCGGAGGTGCCCCAAGGTCCGGCGTTGTCGCAGAGGATGCGATCGGGCAGCCCGTAGCGCTCGAAGGCCTGTTCCAGCAGGGGTTGGACATGGGAGCGATTGGTGGCCGGGCAGGCCTTGAGCGCGAGAGCGTAGCGGGAATGGTCATCGAGAAGGGTGAGCGGGTAACAGCGCGAGCCGGCGGCGGTGAGGAAGTCGCCCTTGAAGTCCATTTGCCAGAGCTCATTGGGTGAGTCCTTGGAGAAGCGGATGAAAGGCCGGTGCGGGGCCGCATCGTGGGCGACCTTGCAATGATGGCGTTTGAGGATCACGGAGAACGTGCTGGGGGCCGGCAGAGCGCGTTTACCTTCGTTTAACAAAAGCTGACGCAACTTGCGCGGCCCCCAGCAGGGAAAGCGTTTGTGGGTTCGAATCACCAGTTGCTCCATGGCGGGGCTGGTCTTGCGCGGGGAGTTCCCGGGCTTTCTGGAACGATCCTCGAGCCCGGGGCAGCCTTGCAAACGGTGACGCTCAATCCACTTGTACGCGGTGGAAGGGCTGATGCGAAAACGTCTGCACAACTCACGGATATTGGCTTGTGGCTGGATGGCAAATTGAACGAATTCCAAACGCTTCATAGGGATGGTTGAGGTGTTCCATGGCATAGGCTTTGAGCATGCCGATCACCGCTTTCATGTGTCCACCATGTCTTCGAACACCTGTCCACCATGTACCCGAACAGAACAGAGGACACCGTCCCTACCGCCGGGGAAATAATAACGCGCTGTTTGATTTCAGGGCGCTGAGGGCTGGGCTGGCGTCGCGGAAATCAGCGGTGCGGTTTTGCGCGTGATGAAGAGGCTGAAGAAGTTTACGAGGAGGAGGAGGCCGGCGGGGAGGACGAAGGGGAGCCACGCAAGGGCGAGGGCGTAAACGGAGAGACTCAGAAAGAGGTAGCAAAGGGAAAAGGCAAAGGAGTACAGGAGGAATTTGCGTTTTGCGACGAAGTGGAAGACGGCGGATGCGGCCATCATGAAGGCAATGAGGGAGAAATCAAAGATGTGCGTGACGCGATGGGCAAACGCGGCGTTCTGCGCGGTGGCGACGGCAATGGCGCAAAGCTCGCCGGGGGATTTGCGGTCGCCGGAGGGGGTGAGGAGCGTGCGCGATTCCTTGTCGGTGCGAGCGAGGATGGCGACGCCGCCCTTGAGGGAATCGAGCGAGGCGGGCGAGGTGCGTTTGGCGGCGTTTTGCTGCTGCTCGGTGACGGCGAGCAGGAGGTCATCGTCGCCGAAGCGGGTGAAGCCCGCGCCGAAATCGAGGTTCATGCGGCCTGCGCGGTCGATGGGGACCTGGAGCTTGTTGCCGAGAATGATGCGGGAGCCGGGCTCGACGGTGACATCGTCAATGGTGAGTTTGTACCACTGGATGAGGATCTGGAGGGTGAAGGAGGGGACGATTTCGCCGCGGTAGTTGAATACGAGGGGAATCCTGCGGGTGATATTGCCGTCGCCGGGGGGATTTGCGAAGCCGATGGCGGCGGTGGGGCGGTAATCCTCGCGGGGCTGCTCCGGGATGTCGGTGAATGCGGGAATGGCGGTGGTGTCGCCGTTCACGTGGCGGAGGAACGGGACGGGCTGCATGGCGGGGACGACGTCGGGGTCGTCGGGAGCGCCGAGGCGGGAGGCGAGGACGACCTTGGGGGCTTGGAGAAGGAAATCGTGGAGGACTTTTTCAAATTGCGCGGACTTCTGCGCGCCGGGGGCGTTCTGCCAGTCGAGGACGGGTTCGATGGCGACGATGTCGGGTTTCTGCGGAAGGACGGCTTGCAAAAAGAGGGCGAATTCCTTGGCCGACCACGGCCATGGCTGGCTGGAGACGGTGTTGTCGTTGATTTCCACGAGCACCACGCGGGACTTGTGGGTGGCGCGGGCGCTGTTGGTGGCGATCCAGTCGGCGTAGGCGGCGTCGATGCCTGCGGCGGGCTCATGGCGGGCCTCGCCCATGAGGAAGAGTCCCAGGAGGAGGACGGAGACCATGAGGAACGCGGCCGTTTTTTGCATTGCAGGGAAGCTAATAAATATGGAGGCCGGGGTGACAGTAAAAAAGATGGGGCGCGGATTTTTTTGAAGCTTTTAAAGCCGCCCCATGGCGGCTTGTGAACAGGGACGCTGTGGACAGCGTCCTTACCGCCGGAGTTGAAATGAGTGCGCTGTTTAGTGGGAGTTGCCCCCGCCACGAACCGCCGCAGTACCGGCAGCGCGAGATACAGCCCCGCGAGCATGTACACAAACCAGAGATGCATCGCCACCTCCCCGGCGGCGAATTTCGCCGGCAGGTCGCCCAGCGTCCAGGCATGGTCGTGGTAAATGCTCCACGCCGCATACACGGCCGTCCACGCGAAAAACGGCGCCAGCACCCGCCCTGCGCGGCGCCGCCAGAATTGCCCGATGGAAAATTCCTTTGCCGGGTCGAGCAGGAACGCCCCGCTCAGCATCGCAAAAAGCGGCACCGCCGGCTTGGCGAACGCGTGCAGAATGTCCGTCGCCCACCAGATCGCGTCGCCGTGGTATTTCCAGTCGTCGCTGAAGAGCACGTGCAGCATCACCACCGACACGCTCGCATACACGCGCAGCGCATCCGAAAAATCGAGGCGCGATGGTTTTTCCGGGACGCTCATTGATTCGGGGTTCCGCGGTTCGCGGACTTATGACACAAGTGGGGAACCTTTAAAATGACGGCAATTTTTTCAACCTCTGATCTGCGTTAATCTGCGCAATCTGCGGATAACCTTCCGATCAGCCCTCGGGCTGCACCACCACCGCCGTGCCGTAGCAAAGCACCTCGGTGATTCCCGGCATCAATTCCGTCGCGTCGTAGCGCACGCCCACCACCGCGTTTGCGCCGAGCTGCCTCGCGTGTGCGAACATTTTTTCGAGCGCCTGTTCGCGCGCCTGCTCGCACAGCGTCTCGTAAATCGTGATGTTCCCGCCGAAGAGGCTCTGGATCGAGGCCCCGAAATTCCCGATCACCGAGCGCGAGCGCACCGTGATCCCCCGCACCAGCCCGAGGTTTTTGGCGATCCGGTACCCGTCGAGGTTGAACGCCGTCGTAGTCATCGAGTCATCCATGGCCGCGAGAATGACAGCCCGGCGGCGAATTGGCAAAACCAATTAAAATGACGAATGACGAATGCTTAAATGACGAAAGAATGACGAAGCCAGAATGTCAAAAGGTGTATATGAACGCGGAATTTCGTGCTTCGTCATTCCGGCTTCTTTCGTCATTCGGAATTCGTCATTTAGCCAAGCCGCTGCAAAGGATCGCCGCGATCCTCTCTCACTGCGCACCCGGAAAAAGGCGGCCGAACCGCTCCACTACTGCTTCTTCTTCTCCCGCTCCACGCTCTGCGCCGTGTACGAATTGATCACCGCATCGCGGATCCTCGTCGCGGGCGAAAGCTTCGTCGTCATCAAATCCATGTTCCCGTCCGGCCCGATCACGACCAGCCCGAAATCCCCGTCCACCTGGTAATTCGCGGCCACCTGCGCCCCGTTGTTGGCCACCACGAACGGCACATCCGAGGGGATCGTCCCGCCCTCCTCCTTGAACGCCGCCACGAACACCACGTTCTTCGCGGAAAAATCCTGGTAGAGCTCCTTCAGCCGCTTCGCCTGTTTGCGGAACGTCCTGTCCCGCGCGGAGCGCGCCACGATCAGCACCACCGGCTGCCCGCGCAGCGACCGCAGCGACGTTGCCTTCCCCACGCCCTGCCACGCGAAATCCGGCGCGGGCCGCACCACCGCCGCGTTTGCCACGCACAATGCCGTGACCGCAAAAATCAATACCGCCGCTTTCGTTTTCATAGAATAAAAATCACACCTTCATGATCTCCGCTTCCTTGCGGGCCGCCGAATCCTCGATTTGTTTTACAAATTTGTCCGTGAACTTCTGCACCTCCGCCTCCGTGTCCCGCAGCGCGTCCTCGGTGATCTCCCCCGATTTCTGCAACTTCTTCGCCGCGTCGATCGCGTCCCGCCGGTGCCCGCGCACGCGCACCCGCGCCTCCTCCGCCATCTGCTTGATCGATTTCACCAGGTCCTTGCGCCGCTCTTCCGAAAGCTCCGGGATCGGCAGCCGGATGATCTTCCCATCCACCGCCGGGTTGATCCCGATCTTCGATTCCTTGATCGCCTTTTCGATGTCCTTCACCGTCGCCGCGTCGAACGGCTGGATCACCAGCAGCCGCGGCTCAGGCGTGGTGATGAGTGCGAGCTGCTTCAGCTTCATGTTCGCCCCGTACGCCTCCACATCGATGTTTTCCACGAGGGCGGGGGAAGCTTTCCCCGTGCGCACCGAGTCGAACTCGTGCGACATGTAACCCACCGCCTTCTCCATCGTGTCCTCTGCTTCCAGCAAAATGTCATCGGTAGTCATAACAAAAATTTCAAATTTAAGATTTCAGATTTCAAATTGAAGTTTCCTAGCCGCGCGGCGGGTTTGCAACATTTCAATTTGAAATCTGAAATTTGAAATCTGAAATTAAGAAACCAGCGTCCCCACCTTCTTCCCCAGCACCGCGTTCTTGATATTGTTCTTGTTCATCATGTCGAACACGATGATCGGTACCTTGTTGTCCATGCAGAGGCTGAACGCCGTCGAGTCCATCACCTGCAGCCGCTTCGTCAGCGCCTCCACGTACGAGATCGTCTGGTATTTCACCGCCTTCGGGTCCTTGTTCGGGTCCGCGCTGTAGATGCCGTCCACCTTCGTCGCCTTCAAAATCACCTGCGCCCCGATTTCGCTCGCGCGCAGCGCCGCCGTCGTGTCCGTCGAGAAAAACGGGTTGCCCGTTCCCGCCACGAATATCACCACGCGCCCCTGTTCCAGGTGCCGGATCGCGCGCCTGCGGATGAATGGTTCCGCCACATTGTCCATGCGGATCGCCGTCTGCGTGCGCGTCGTCACCCCCAGTTCCTCGAGCTGGCTTTGCAGCGCCATGCCGTTGATTACCGTCGCCAGCATCCCCATGTAATCCGCCGTCGAGCGTTCCATCCCGCGGTTGCTTGCCGGGAGCCCGCGCCAGATGTTCCCGCCGCCCACTACCACCGCGATCTCCACCCCGAGGTCGCTCACCTCCTTGATCTGCTGCGCGATGCTGCGCACGATCTGCGGCGAAATGTTGTCCTTGCTCCCGGCCTCCCGGAGCGCTTCACCGCTGATTTTGAGGACGATACGCTTGTATTTCGGCTTCGGTCGGGGCGATTTTTTCGACATCGGCCCTCATGAAACACAAACAAAGGGCGATGGAAAAGAAAAATTGCCGCTCGCTGCCAGGCCGCGCACCCGATTCCACCCTTGACTCACAATACTTTGTCATCCTGAGCGAAGCGGAGCGGAGTCGAAGGACCTCTCAATATTTGGACGATTTGCGAATGGTGACAGCGTGGAAGAAACACGCAGGGGCGCCTTTGAAAGACAAGTGGAGGGATTCGCAAGCACCTATTCCATGTGTGAGATCCTTCGACTCCGCTCCGCTGCGCTCAGGATGACACGCGCGTGGACGCCGCTTCCCCAAAAAAGCAAAAACGCGGGAGCTTTTCGCATCCGCGTTTCGCAAAGTTTAATTCCTGGTGCTTACTGCGCCTTGAGTTGGCGCTTACTGCGCCTTGATCGACTGACCGGTGAAGATCACCCGGTCGCCCGGCATCACGCGCTGGCCCTTGGCCAGGGTCTCGGTCTCGATGTCCGCGATGGACGTCGAGGGCTCGACAGTGGTGACTTTCATTTTGGCGATCAGAGTATCACCGCGTTTAACGAGCACTTCCGCATTGGCCATCGACCCCTGCTTGTCTCCGATGCTGATCACCGCGAAATTCCACCCTTGGTTCACCGCCAGCACCTGGCCTTCGATCCCCGGCTTGTTGAGGAGCGCCTGTCTCTTGGATTCCTTCTCCGCCATGGCCGTTGCGCGTTGCTCGGCTTCGTCGGCCTTCGCCTGCGCCGCCTTCAACAGTGTGTCTTTCTCCGCCAGTTGGGCCGTGAGATCATCGATTTTTTGCTGAATTGCACTTTTTACGTCTCCCGCCTTCGCCGGTTTCAGAGCAGCCAGTTCGTCCTGTGCAGCCTTGAGGTCGGTCTGTGCCTGCGTCAGTTGGGCCTGAGTATCCGCGATCGTCTTGGTCTGCTCGTCGATCTTGGTTTGCAGCGTCTGGTTCTCTGCGATCTTCGCGTCGAGCTGGGTTTTCGTCGCCGTCAATTGGTCCTGCGTATCCTTCAACTGGTCTTTCGTCTTGGAAAGCTGGGTCTGCGTGTCCTTGAGCGTATTCTGGGTTTTCGTCAGATTTTTCTGCACCTCCTGCGTCTTTTGGATCGTCTGCCAGGCAAAATATCCGGCTGCCAGGGACGCGATGAGGGAGAGTACGAGGAAGATTTTAGCCATAAACTATCGGGGAATTAATCAATATTGGTTTGGGGGTACGCTCAGTTTGCAAGCACTGGGTTTCACAGGAAACGCGCTCATTTATGACGTCTGCTTATCTAAAAGCAAGCGGTTTAATGAATAAAATATTGTTCTCTTAAAAATGTTCTGCATATTAGGTATCCCGTCAGGGACTATGAATTGGAGGCAGACGAACCCCGCCAGGGCAGGAATGCAGCAACGGTAGTTTGACCTCCTCTGTCGTGGTTCTCTGGCGGCTTTTATTATACACCCATAATCACGCCGGGCAAACACGCCGGCCCTCCCAATAAACAGCGCACTCATTTCAACTCCGGCGGTAAGGACGCTGTCCACAGCGTCCCTGTTCACAAGCCGCCATGGGGCGGCTTTAAAAGCTTCAAAAAAATCCGCGCCCCATCTTTTTTACTGTCACCCCGGCCTCCATATTTATTAGCTTCCCTGCAATGCAAAAAACGGCCGCGTTCCTCATGGTCTCCGTCCTCCTCCTGGGACTCTTCCTCATGGGCGAGGCCCGCCATGAGCCCGCCGCAGGCATCGACGCCGCCTACGCCGACTGGATCGCCACCAACAGCGCCCGCGCCACCCACAAGTCCCGCGTGGTGCTCGTGGAAATCAACGACAACACCGTCTCCAGCCAGCCATGGCCGTGGTCGGCCAAGGAATTCGCCCTCTTTTTGCAAGCCGTCCTTCCGCAGAAACCCGACATCGTCGCCATCGAACCCGTCCTCGACTGGCAGAACGCCCCCGGCGCGCAGAAGTCCGCGCAATTTGAAAAAGTCCTCCACGATTTCCTTCTCCAAGCCCCCAAGGTCGTCCTCGCCTCCCGCCTCGGCGCTCCCGACGACCCCGACGTCGTCCCCGCCATGCAGCCCGTCCCGTTCCTCCGCCACGTGAACGGCGACACCACCGCCATTCCCGCATTCACCGACATCCCGGAGCAGCCCCGCGAGGATTACCGCCCCACCGCCGCCATCGGCTTCGCAAATCCCCCCGGCGACGGCAATATCACCCGCAGGATTCCCCTCGTATTCAACTACCGCGGCGAAATCGTCCCCTCCTTCACCCTCCAGATCCTCATCCAGTGGTACAAACTCACCATTGACGATGTCACCGTCGAGCCCGGCTCCCGCATCATTCTCGGCAACAAGCTCCAGGTCCCCATCGACCGCGCAGGCCGCATGAACCTCGATTTCGGCGCGGGCTTCACCCGCTTCGGCGACGATGACCTCCTGCTCGCCGTCACCGAGCAGCAGCAAAACGCCGCCAAACGCACCTCGCCCGCCTCGCTCGATTCCCTCAAGGGCGGCGTCGCCATCCTCGCTCGCACCGACAAGGAATCGCGCACGCTCCTCACCCCCTCCGGCGACCGCAAATCCCCCGGCGAGCTTTGCGCCATTGCCGTCGCCACCGCGCAGAACGCCGCGTTTGCCCATCGCGTCACGCACATCTTTGATTTCTCCCTCATTGCCTTCATGATGGCCGCATCCGCCGTCTTCCACTTCGTCGCAAAACGCAAATTCCTCCTGTACTCCTTTGCCTTTTCCCTTTGCTACCTCTTTCTGAGTCTCTCCGTTTACGCCCTCGCCCTTGCGTGGCTCCCCTTCGTCCTCCCCGCCGGCCTCCTCCTCCTCGTAAACTTCTTCAGCCTCTTCATCACGCGCAAAACCGCACCGCTGATTTCCGCGACGCCAGCCCAGCCCTCAGCGCCCTGAAATCAAACAGCGCGTTATTATTTCCCCGGCGGTAGGGACGGTGTCCTCTGTTCTGTTCGGGTACATGGTGGACAGGTGTTCGAAGACATGGTGGACACATGAAAGCGGTGATCGGCATGCTCAAAGCCTATGCCATGGAACACCTCAACCATCCCTATGAAGCGTTTGGAATTCGTTCAATTTGCCATCCAGCCACAAGCCAATATCCGTGAGTTGTGCAGACGTTTTCGCATCAGCCCTTCCACCGCGTACAAGTGGATTGAGCGTCACCGTTTGCAAGGCTGCCCCGGGCTCGAGGATCGTTCCAGAAAGCCCGGGAACTCCCCGCGCAAGACCAGCCCCGCCATGGAGCAACTGGTGATTCGAACCCACAAACGCTTTCCCTGCTGGGGGCCGCGCAAGTTGCGTCAGCTTTTGTTAAACGAAGGTAAACGCGCTCTGCCGGCCCCCAGCACGTTCTCCGTGATCCTCAAACGCCATCATTGCAAGGTCGCCCACGATGCGGCCCCGCACCGGCCTTTCATCCGCTTCTCCAAGGACTCACCCAATGAGCTCTGGCAAATGGACTTCAAGGGCGACTTCCTCACCGCCGCCGGCTCGCGCTGTTACCCGCTCACCCTTCTCGATGACCATTCCCGCTACGCTCTCGCGCTCAAGGCCTGCCCGGCCACCAATCGCTCCCATGTCCAACCCCTGCTGGAACAGGCCTTCGAGCGCTACGGGCTGCCCGATCGCATCCTCTGCGACAACGCCGGACCTTGGGGCACCTCCGAAACCCGCGCCCGTTTCACCACCCTCGGCGTATGGCTCTTGCGCCTGGGCGTTGATATCACCCACGGCAGGCCATGGCATCCCCAGACCCAAGGCAAATGCGAGCGCTTTCACCGCACCTTCAAGGTGGAGGTTCTCAACCGCTCCACTCCTTTCCGCAACCTCTCCCATTGCCAGTTTCACTTCGACCAGTGGCTCCATTGCTACAACCACCAGCGTCCCCACCAAGCCCTCCAAATGGCCACCCCCTCTTCGCTCTATCGCCCCAGCCCCCGCTCCATGCCTTCCAAGCTCCCTCCTCTTGAATATCTGCACGATGACACCGTGCGCATCGTCAAAGCCAAGGGCGAAATCACTTTCAAAAACCACTTCTTCTTTGTCGGCAGCGCCTTCTGCGGATTGCCTGTCGCCCTGCGCCAATGCTCCACCGCCGACGGCCTCTTCGATCTCTTCTTCTCCTGGAAAAAACTCGGCTCCATCAACCTCAAACTCCCTCTCAAAAACAAATTCCGTTACAACCCCATCCTTCCCACCTCCTAATCCCAATTGTGTCCACCATGTCTCCGAACACCCGTCCACCATGTATCCGGTCTTTACATCCTCACCGTCCCGGATCGAAAAGCCGCCATGGCGCGGCTTAAATCAGTTTACGACACACGCTATCGACCTATTAAGTCCGCCCCAAAGGAGGACTGTGAACTGGGACGCAGGGGACAGTTGCTACCGCAATGCTAAAAGCGGCACGATGCGCGTTTTCACGCCGGAATAATTTCGTCGAGTTTGCAAAACCTCGCGATCCATGCGCGGAGCGGCCATATAAACAACAAATAGAACGCCAAAGTGAGGCACATAATTTGCACACACCATATAAAAGAAAAATTGTGCGGTTCGTAGATATGGAGAAGCAGCACGGGCGCTGAACCCTGTATGAAGCCTTGAAATATAAGAAACCACCTGCTCTGGGTCTTCCAAACAAGAATCCATATCATCAACAATAAGGCTCCAAGAACAGGAGTCCATTGCAGCAAAACAAATGGTGGAATCCCCCAAAGAAGAGTCAAAACGACAATCGCGACGCCAACCAGAAACCACCTGGGCGCTTGTCTAAGCGTCTTTTGCGCACTTCGCAAAAATCTTGTCCTTTCGGGCTCATTCATAACCGGGAATAACGCCTGTTATT
>Ga0206816_1243_pt1 | contig 11367 bp, 9 predicted proteins | sample Alteio_BWOrgCont_88_FD_152866 | JGI IMG/M metagenome (GOLD analysis project Ga0206816, IMG submission 152866) | Enriched cells from forest soil in Barre Woods Harvard Forest LTER site, Petersham, Massachusetts, United States -... | ecosystem: Environmental > Terrestrial > Soil > Temperate forest > O... | reverse complement strand
CCTTCCAGCGCGAGAAGAGGATTGTTCACTGGTTGCTCTTCAATTTCTGATCCTTTTACCACTCCTATATTGCCGATGTTTAATCTTTGGGTTGTATTGCCATATGCGATCACCTGCGCCTGGTCTAATTGATTCTCTGATAGTCGTAATTGCACCATAACAGTACCTGACTCGTCAACTTCCACGTCCTTTCTTTCGTAGCCTAAATACGATATTTCCAACAAAACGCCAACTGGAACATTTTTCAATTCAAACTCTCCCTTGGCATCGGTTAATGTTGCTTTCTTTCCGTTTTTAACACTCACAGTAGCCGATACCAGAGATTCGCCAGTTTGATTTGTCACTCTTCCCCTAACGTTCACCTGTTTGGCAATAGGCCGGCCACTTTCGGTTTTAGTTTCACCCACATTCTTTTTTACGATGAATATCGTCTTTCCTGACCTGTAAAAGTCCAACTCTTCATCCTTCAATATGGCTCTAAGTGCCGTCTCAAGTGGCGTATCCTTTAGATCCACTGTCACTGGTCTGGCATTTTTCAAAATTGAATAATTAAAGAAGAATGAAAGCCCGGTCTGTTTCTCTATCGATTCAAAAACAGTTTCCAGTGGCACATTTTTCCCGCTGAAGTTAATCGTTTGAGAATAGCCGTTCGCGCTAGCATGCAGACAGCTTAGGATCAATAGTAGAGCAGTCAATCTCATGACTCTTCGAAGTCGCTGGTGAAGGGGCTTTTGTAGCGCACATTTAAGCCCCCCCCCCCAAAAGTGCCTATTTCCATGTACCTTTGTTTTGGTGGGGTTTATATTAGATGATCATTACACTTCCGTCTGGGCAGACCACATCACCAGCCGGAACTCGCAACCGTCCCGGTTTTTTTGTTCTAAGTCTACCTTGGATTTGGTTGATAAGATAAACCGGCGATGCGCCTGCTCGACAACCGGTGAGGTTGACTTACAGCAAAGCAGGGACAATACCGGGTTTAATGATTATGGTGGCTGATCGATAAGCCAGGCGTTTGCCTTCCTATGCAGCCTCAATTTGGCAGGACAATCAATTTTCGGCCTTCCAGCCGTAAATGGATTTGGTTTTTATCGAGAAATTTCAACACGTCGTTTAGCGGCAGGCTCCGATCGATCTTCCCACCGAATTCCATGTCTGGCGCCTTACCTTCATACACCACTTCGACATCATACCAGCGGGCCAGTTGCCGCATGACGGCGGCAAAAGTGGCGCGACCGAAATAGAAGAAGCCATTCTTCCAGGAAATGATATCCTGAGACGGGACATCTTTGGTCACCTTCAGGCTGCCATCGGGGCTCACCAGGGATTGTTCATCAGGCTTCAGCTCTACGGCGAATGTTCCTGATTTTACCCGAACTGCCCCAGACAACAGCGTTGTTTGCGCCCCCCCTTCCTCCGGATAGGCCATAATATTAAAGCTCGTCCCAAGCACTTCCACTGCCTCGTCCCTTAACTTAACAATAAATGGTTTGTTCGGGTCTTGTGCGACCTCAAAGTAAGCCTCGCCCGTCAACTCTACCATCCTATATTTAACCTGGAAAGAGGTTGGATAACGAAGGCTCGATTCATTGTTCAACCAGACGTGGCTTCCGTCAGGGAGACGCAACTGGTATTGACCCGACCGCGGCGTAGCAAGGATGTTATAATTCATTGCCATAGGCACTCCGTTAACTCCATCCTCGTATGAAATACTTTCATCATCATCCTTTACGAGGTGAGTATGGCCTTGTGTGGCTAGTTCGCCTTTCGCGGCGCTATCCAGAACGATCTGATGTCCATTAGACAAGGTTAATGTTGCGGTATTACGCCCCGGTGGTACCCGATACGCGGTCATTGGAGTGGTAGCCCGCTGGACTGAAGGATTTAATTTTCCTGTCAGTCCAAACACCGCTACGGCAATCAGCACCGACGCTGCTACTGACCACCCGGAGATACGCAATATCCTCACCCCTCTTTGCGCCCTCCGATATTGCAACCATTTCGTGTATCCTTGCGCCGGGTTTATCCTCCGCCAACGATTGATCTCCTTTTCTAAAATCCTTGAATGTGTATTCAGAAATTCTCTGTTTTCGGGGGCCACCTGCGCCCATCCTTCCAATTCCATCGCTTCCTCTGGAAGCAATTCCTCAGACAATCGCTTGAAAATCAATGATACTAAACGATCTTCTGTCATAAGCCATAGTATATACGCGCAAGAACTCATTGCACCCACATTGCGCCGGGAAATAACATTTTGATAACCTAACTACAATAGTTACATCTAATCGCTCGGGTTCTGTCAGTTTTCTGGGTATTTTTTTGCAACAACCAATATGCAAGGTTATTTCTTTCAATGTGGGCCAATTGCAGTGGCGCATCCGACCTTGCATTGATCTTATCCCCTTATTTTTATGAAGAAAGCGATTGTAATAGACATTATCTGCTATTTTTTTATCCTCTTGTTTCTTTATACCGGTGTTACCAAACTCATGGAGATGCATCAGTTTAAAGAGCAATTGATCTCCTCCCCATTAATGGGATCTATGGCGGGCATCATCACCTGGGCACTGCCTATTGGCGAGTTGCTACTGGCGATTGCACTTTTTACTCCGACATTCAAGTTGAACGCGCTCTATGCCACCTTGATATTAATGACATCTTTTACCGTCTACGTCACCATAATCTTGTTCATGGATAATCAACTGTCCTGCAGCTGCGGAGGAATTATTGAAGAATTGTCCCCAAGACAACACATTCTGTTCAATAGCGCTTGTGTTCTTCTTAGTGCGCTGGCTATAGCGATGGTTAGGCGACAACAACCTTCTATTCGAGTTAAATGGTTGACGGGGACTTCGGTAATAGGTCTTTTCCTGTTCATCGGCTGGACCCTGTTTACCGCCTTTTCCGCCCCCGTTACAGCAAAAACCGGTATGGAGGGCAGATTGCTGCCTACATTTGATCTTTTGCTGCCGGACAGTGTGACACACTTCAACACGGCCAATATTCCGACCGGTAAACCCTTTGTGGTTATCGGCTTCGAGCCGTTTTGTACACATTGTCAGGCAGAAACACAAGATATTGTTCAGCATATTCAGCAATTAAAGGATATTTCGATCTATTATGTGACTCCATACCCCTTTTCCCAAATGAAGCTTTTTTATACTCATTACAAATTGGCGCAATACCATAATGTCCTGATGGGGAGAGATTCGACGGCCTCGTTCCTTTTTTATTTCAAGGCGCCCGGCGTTCCATATACCGCGGTATTCGATTCCCAAAAACGATTGAAAAAGGTGTTTATGGCTCAGATAGATGCCAAAAGTCTGGCCCAGGCAGTCAAAGAATAAGATCAGGATTTGAATAAGACAAGAAGTAAAAATGTCCATTCCGTTTTCGTGAGCATTGCCCTCAATAGCTTGAGTGACCTGGACTTCATTATATAGACATTATTCTCAGTGATATTCAATTCATTGGCTATCTCTTTTGTACTCTTCCCTTCAATAAAGGACATATGCAAGATATCCCCACCAGGGAGTTCGGCCATCTTTTCATAAATCAATTCCATGAGCCTGGTCCGGACGCGCTCAAGATCAACGGCCATGGTAGCTTCGCCTGGCGCCGAAAGCCGAACATATTCCCCGTCGGCAACTTGCGCGACCCGCAATGATCGAAGATGGGAGATACATCCATTTCGGGTCACTAAATAAAGGAAGTTCTCGAGATGGCGGTGAGTAGCAAATTTGGTGCGGGCATCCCAGGCCTTCCGAAAGGTCTCGCTTACAATGTCTTCAGCATAAATATCATCGTTGAGGATCTTCTGGGCAAAATAGCTGACCGGCCGATAGTACTTCTCAAATACTTTGCGGAATGCATGCTCGTCACCCTCCTGGAAAAGGTGGAACCAATCTTCGCCTTCGTTCGTTGTTTTCATCCTTGGGTATGCCAGTCCTTCTACGACCGGAGCTACAGGTTGTAAGAGTTAAATAATCTCATCGGTGATAGGAAAGGTCAGAACTGACAGGAGAAGGGAAAAATAGGAAAAATGCAACTACAAGTTACAAAATTCTTGCTTTTAGGAAACAAGTTTATCCTTTTTGGAAACATATTCAAGGCTAATTTGAGCACCTGCACCAACCTTATTCTGCGATGAAAAAGAGAGCGATCATCATCGGAGCCGGACCGGCGGGCTTAACTGCGGCATATGAATTGTTGACGCGTACCGATGTCATTCCCATTATTTTAGAGAAGTCGGGTGAGATCGGTGGCATATCCCGGACTACCAATTATAAGGGCAATCGGATGGACATGGGTCCCCATCGGTTTTTTTCAAAATCGGACAGAGTGATGGATTGGTGGCTGAAAATGATGCCGCTCGAAGAAGGGACGGATACAACTGCAACCATCCATTACCAAAACAAATCCCGAAACATCCCAGCGTCTGACTCGCTCGCCAAAGACCCCTAAAAGAAAATGCTGATCATCCGGCGGCTCACTCGCATTTACTTTCTACGAAAATTTTTCGCCTACCCCATCCAACTCTCCCTGGACACCCTCCAGACCCTGGGCGGGATCCGTACCATCCGCATCCTAATCTCGTTCTTATGGACCCGGCTTTTTCCCCGCACGCCCGAGACTTCCCTAGAGGACTTCATCATCAATAAATTCGGGCGCCAGCTCTATCTCCTCTTCTTCAAAGACTATACGGAAAAAGTCTGGGGCATGGCCCCGAGCCAGATATCTGCGGATTGGGGTGCACAGCGCATCAAGGGAGTGTCCCTCAGCAAAGCGATTGCCGGGGCAGTGAAAAGCCTGCGAAAGAAAAAGGGGGATGATATCCATCAGAAAGGCACCGAGACGAGCCTGATCGAACAGTTCCTTTATCCAAAATATGGCCCTGGGAGCTTTTGGGAGGAGGTGGCCCGGCAAGTGCAGGAAATGGGTGGTAAACTCTATCTCCACCAGGATGTTCAACATATTTACACACATGAAGGAAGGATCCATTCTGTCAACACCATTAACTCAGAGACCGGACAGACCGGCGCCTGGGAAGGAGATTATTTCTTCTCCACGATGCCCGTGCAGGAATTGATTGCCGGAATGGGCGCCGCCGTACCGGCTAAAGTACAGGAAGTGGCTGTAGGGTTGCAATACCGGGATTTCATCAATGTGGGCATCCTGTTGAAACAAATGTCCACAAAGGATGGTAAAAAGCTGGAGCTCAAGGATAACTGGATCTATATCCAGCAACGCGACGTAAAAGTGGGACGACTGATGATCTATAACAATTGGGGGGGCGGCATGACCAGTCATCCCAATACCACCTGGATCGGGATGGAATATTTCTGCAACAAGACCGATGCCTTCTGGGCGGATTCGGATGAAGCAATCCAGCGCTTTGCCATCCGGGAACTTCAGCAGATGGATTTGGCCCAGCCGGAAGACGTACTAGACAGTACGGTCCGTCGTATGGAAAAGACTTATCCAGCCTATTTCGGCACCTATAACGAATTCAACCACATCCGGGCCTATACCGACAGTTTCGAAAACCTTTTTCTCATTGGCCGCAACGGCATGCACAAATACAATAATGCCGACCATTCCATGCTCACAGCCATGGTCGCCGTCGATAATATTGCCGCCGGCATTACCTCCAAGGCCGATCTTTGGGCCATCAATACCGAACAGGAATACCATGAAGAAAAGACGACCGTTGAAGCCGGCACAGTGACTACTCTTACTCCGTCGGCGAAATTCCGTGTAAAACATCCTTTCCTCGTAGACTATCTATGGAACAACCGACGCAATCGCGCATGGTGGCTGACCGGTATCGCAATATTCATCCTCCAATTCATACTTTTCAAATTCCGATATCCTTTCGCCAATTACATGCCCGACTCGTATTCCTACCTGGAGGCTGCCTCCAACAATTCGGATGTTAATATGTGGCCGGTGGCCTACTCCAAATTCCTCCGGCTGATAAGTGTCTTCACTCACTCAGATAAAATCGTTGTCGGTCTGCAATATCTCTTCCTGCAATGCAGCTCACTGGTATTCTTATTTAGTCTTCTGTATTGGCTCAAGCCAGGGAAAGGCGTCAAGACCATTCTACTCCTCTTTTTCCTGCTCAACCCCCTACCCCTTTATATAGCCAATTATATTTCAGCCGATGCACTTTTCATCGGATTGAGTTTGCTTTGGCTTACCAGCTTGGTGTGGATCATCTATAAGCCTCGCCCCTGGCTGATCTTCGCGCACGCGGCGTTATTGCTGGCCTGTTTTACCGTGCGTTACAACTCCATTTATTATCCCTTTATCTCCATACTCGTTTTCGTCCTATCCAGACAATCCTGGAAGATCAAACTGGGCGGCATAGCCTTAAGCATCGCTCTGGTATCTTTATCATTTATTTACACAAGCCAAAAGATGAAGGAGACTACCGGCCAGTGGCAGTTTTCTGCCTTCGGAGGCTGGCAGCTTGCGAATAATGCTTTATACATGTATGAACACATTCCCGCAGCGGAGCGGGGACCGATACCAACCCGTTTTGCCGGTCTTGAGTCCATGGTTCGCCAGCACATGGATACTTTGGGAAAAGTTAAGTTTACACATGATGATTCTGTCAATAGTTATTTCTATCTCTGGAGCGGCCGGGGGCCATTGATCCAATACCTTGACCGGCAATATAAAAAGGATAGTACTACCCCCTATTTCAAGAGATGGGCTTCGGATGGGCCGCTGTATGGCAGCTATGCGCTTTACCTGATCAGGAAATTCCCGCTACAATTCGCTGAAGACTTTATGCTTCCGAACTCTGTTAAATTTGCCATTCCGCCCACCGAGTTCCTTGGCCAATATAATATGGGCGGCGATAGCGTGCGAAATTTAGCCAAGGTTTGGTTCAATTACAAGACCCGAAAAGTACAGGATCATAAAAAAAATAAGCAAGACGGCATCCCCGCAGTCGAGTGGTTCCCGGTCTTCTCTACAATCGCTAATCTCCTCCTGGTGATGGGAATCATAGGCATCGTAATCTTGGTCGCCGTCCGATGGAAAGAATATGGTCTTCCGCAACTACTGGCTCTGGTTGGAGCTTTATGGTTGCTAAACAGCGTTTTCAGCATTTTTGCCTCCCCCGTCGTATTGCGATACCAGGTATTTCCTCTTTTCGTGGCGTTCTGCGTTGGATCATACCTCATCGAACGCATCTACAGGCTTGCAATACAGGAATAGGAGGAGCCTGCTGTATAGCAGTTTTCCTATACGAAAAAGCTGCGTTTGGTAAACCAACAAAATTTGCTTAAATGCCCTTGTGTGATGTAAATTGTATCTGATTGTTCGAATAACGACCCTAACTGCCTGAATTCAACTCTATATCCTTCTCCACTCGATTAGCAGCATTGGAAACCTATTTTTTAACCAGCCATAAAGGCAACAAACCTTATGCTATGAAGTCCTTGCTACATCGGCTCATCCGCCTCGATTATCTTATCCACCTGAAAAGTACAGGCACTCCTGCCAATTGTGCACAAAAGATCGGTATCTCCGAACGCAGCTTGTACGATTATCTGAAGATCCTGAAAGAGATGGGAGCACCCATCAAATTCTCACGCAACCGTGGCACCTATTATTATGATGAGGACGGGAGGTTCCGCATCTCGTTCATTTCGGACCACGTGCGTGAAAGCGTAGATGAGTTGATCGCCCTGGGGTAGGTGAGGCATTAACTGAACACATATGTCTGGCTAGTCAACTAACCAGGTTGGCTCACCAGCGTTCATTTTTCGAAAGTTACCCTGGATGTCTTCATCTTGGGGTGCTAACGCAGCAGCTTTTGCTTCTAGTTCTAAAGCATTCTTTTTTTTGCCTAGCTTATACAATAAGTTTGCTTTGGTGTCCATAGCAGTAGGGTATGGCTCCGAGTCCACTTTAAGTGCAGATTCAGTCCAATAAAGGGCTTTTTTCAATTCTTGCCTATTTTTACTGCGTTGAAAGATTTCCCATGCAGCACTATTTATAGTACCAACATTCTTCGAACTTTGTATACTATCTTGTTCTAACATTTGCACGAGGTATTTGGTGTAATTTTTCCAATCTTTCTGACTTCGAAACCAGCTTACCTTACCCTTCAATATATTTTCTTTAACATATTTTACTTCAAACTTATTGGCAATTATTCCTGCGATCATTTTCCATTCCGGTGCAACATGGCTTTTTTTGGCCTCTCTTAGACGAGTTTGAACTTCTTCCTTATAAATAACATAATTTACAAAGGAGTTGGAATACCCCTTAAACATAATAGAATCGATTACGCTTGCATGATAAAAACACAATTTGAATGATTTATCTTTCGAACTAATGATGGTTGGACATAGTGCAATGAAGTCAAAAATTTTTCGTACAGAGAATTCTGCGTCACTCAAGTTCTCCAGGTAATTTCGTGTATAATCAATCGCTATTGAGGAAGACAATTCGGTCTCTTTTATTGCCGTTGCAATAGCGACCAAATAAGGTATAACTGAGTAATCCTTAACACCCGCACGATAATGCTTCAATAGAATATAATATTGTTTCTCAGGATTTGTAGCATCTTTTGAGAGGGCCATAAGATTATCACACGTCTGATACCCCAGCCCTCGATGCACGACCTCGCCTGTACTTGAAAAAAATAAAAAAGTGGGATATTCATTAATATTGTATTCTAGTAGCAAACGATGGGCATCACCATACCAAGTCTGAATGTCTGGCGAATCATTTTTAGATGTGTCGCATTGTAGTCTTATCGATACGAATTCCTTGTTAATAAAATCTCCTAAACTTTCATTGGTATATATGTTTTTATCCATCATCTTACAAGGCCCACACCATGTAGCATAGCAATCGACAAATATATATTTGTTCTCCTTTTCTGCTTTTTCCTTCACCTGCTGCCAGGTCAATCCTTTTTCAAAATGAATCCCCTTATTCTTATTTGAATCCGAGAGGTGAAAAGCATCCTGGCCCATTGAAATCAATGGTGCAAGGATTAGCAAGTTCATTAATATTTTCATGCCTCTTTTTCATGAATACGGGAAAATTCTCATTTTCTTTCAAAATTCCACCAAAAAGATGCATTAAAATGTTGACAGTGAAAGATTTAAAAAAAATCTACTTTACCGGCGTGATCTGTGCCTGGACGCATTTCCAGATCCCACCCTCTTTTACGTAGGTGTCGGTATAGACGCTGTTACCATGCACGGTTTTCCCGTCCACCACCTTCGTGTAGACCGTCTTCGATCGCACAAGCGCCGTATTGCCGAAGATGCGGATCAGCTCGTCGGTATAGAAGAAGGAAGTATAGCCACTTTTCGAATAGCCGCTGGCCCAGCGCTTCATGTATTCCTCCCGCGTCTCGATCGACCCATCACTCTGAATACAAACAAAATCAGGGTGGATGATGGCATTGTGTCTCACGGTGTCCTGCTGTATAAAATTCTCGATAAACTTTTTGTTCAGGGCGCTGAGTTCGGCGATATCGGCATGGTGAGTACCTATGTTTGTCATGGTTGAAATTTTTTCCGCCAGATGAAGGATGCTGTCCGCGGGCAATATCACCGTGGTATAGTTCATGATCTTCGATACGATGGCTTCTCGGGGCCCTTTTTTCCATTCCTCGCTTCCATAAAAGGCATCCTCGGCCTTTTGTCTAGCCTCCAATCCTGAATACGCCCTAATCAGGTAATAGCTGCTGTCTTCCTGTAATGATGGCCCATAGCTCAGGACGGTGATATTCCATCGCTGCAGCATCGGCAGCGAATATTCCAACACCAGCCGGTGAAAGCCATCCCTGGTACCGGGTTTCAGGGTATAGCTTCGGAACTCGACTACCGCAATCTCCGGGCCCGTCGTCGGCGTTTGCGCCTGTCCTGCCTGGCTGCCGGTCAACAATAAAAGTATCAGGCGAAAATTCATTTTCCTTTATTTTTAGCGACAAATGCCGCTAGCCGAAACTAAGCCTTCGGCCTCGACAACAGGGCTTATTTTCAAGCGATTTCGATGCGGATCGCCTAATTTTCAATGTTTTATCATGCACAAAACCTTAAACAATAAAGTACTGGATGACCTCAACTGGCACATCCTCGAAGAATTGCAGAAAAATGGCCGTCTCCCCGCCGTAGAGATTGGCCGCAGAATCGGCCTTTCCGCGCCGGCCGTGGCCGACCGCATCCAGAAGTTAGAAGACCTCGGATATATCAAAGGCTATCGGACCGTGCTGGATCTGGACAAACTGGACCTGACCATCCGGGCCTTCATCCTCTATAAGTGTTCGCTCAAACATGCCGAAATGCTTCGCCTTGTCCAGTCCATTCCCGAGGTCATAGAATGGCATACCGTCACCGGCAATTATGCCGTCATCCTGAAAGTGGCCACCTCGTCCAGCGGTCGGCTGGCCGCGCTGGTCGAACAACTGGAGGAATCCGGGGAGACCAATACGTCCCTAATCCTGGATCAGAACCAGGATCAGAAGGTCATCGGTAAATGTTCATGATCTATTCTCAAACACCTCCCTCAACTTCTCCTTTAACACCCTCCTATCCGGCAACTGCATCTGATACGCTGCCACCATAGCCGGCGATAGACTCCTGTTCATCGCATATTTCACCACTTCCTCATCCTGGTCCTTACACAACAATATTCCAATACTTGGATTCTCATGCTCTTTCTTCACATCCCGGTCCAATGCCTCCAGGTAAAAACTCAGCTGTCCCAGATACTCCGGCCTGAATTTATCGGTCTTCAACTCAAACAAAACCAGCGACTGCAAGCCCCGATGAAAAAACAGTAAATCAGCCTTAAAATCGCTATTGCCTACCTGTAATCGATACTCCTCCCCCATAAACAAAAAGTCTCTGCCCAATTCGAGGATGAATTTCTTCATCTGCGAGATCAGCGCCCGTTGCAGATCTCCTTCACTATACTGCTTGGGCAGGTTCAGGAATTCTAAAACATAATCGGATTTAAAAGCGTTCGAAATATCCGCCCTGCCTCGCTTCACCAGCAGAGGAAGCTTTTCATTTCCCAACATTACCCGCTCATAAACGCCGCTCGATATCTGGCGCTCCAGTTCCCTTGATCCGTAACGCTCCCTGCTGCTAAGTCGGACATAAAATTCCCGCTCCTCGGCAGACTTAGACCGAGCCAGAATAATCTGATGATTCGTCCAGCTGATTGTCGCCAAAATCGTACTCCGGACATCCATTAAGGCCAATTGTCGCGGCAGTGCCGCGACAATTTCCGAATGCCTGTACGCCTCGTAAAATTGCCGCATGCGGTAGAGCGCGCTTCGGTTGAAACCCTTAATATCCGGATGCTTAGATTCTATAAATCGCG
>Ga0206816_1237_pt2 | contig 11476 bp, 4 predicted proteins | sample Alteio_BWOrgCont_88_FD_152866 | JGI IMG/M metagenome (GOLD analysis project Ga0206816, IMG submission 152866) | Enriched cells from forest soil in Barre Woods Harvard Forest LTER site, Petersham, Massachusetts, United States -... | ecosystem: Environmental > Terrestrial > Soil > Temperate forest > O... | reverse complement strand
TATTTGTCTGAAAAGGTAACCGAATTCGCCAAGATTCCGAATGGCGATATCAGGCCATACCGGATATTGCAGCAACGCTACGCCTCTCCTTTGCCTTCCCCCAGCTTTATCCCCTATAGCGGCCCCACGACCACCAATTATGCCAACTACAAGATCCCCATGGTCTATTCCTATGATGCCAACAGCAATTTGAGGGGAAAGATCGATGAGGGCGGTCGCCTGGTGACGAATATTTACGATTACAACGACAAATATGTCGAGGCAACCGTCATCAATGCGGACCCCAATGCGGACTACCCCTGTTATACCAGCTTCGAGAATTTCGATCTTAGCCGCAGCGGCTGGACGATCAACAATATTCAATCGTACTACCAGAATGTACCCGCCCCCACCGGCGTCAACATCCTGGCCCTCTTATCCTCCAGCGGGAATACCTTGAGCACTACCCATACGCTCAATACCGCCAAACCGTATATCCTTTCCTTCTGGTCTTCCAACGGGAATGTGTCGGTTGCCGCGGGCGGGGGGAGTGCAACCCTCGTAAAGACCGGCCCCTCATACAATGGATTCACCTACTACGAATACAACATTGCCCAGGGAACCGCATCCATCACCCTGTATAATTCCACCGCCACCAACGCCAACATCGACGAGGTCAGGCTGTATCCGGCCACGGCAAGAATGCAAACGACGACCTACGACCCCCTGTTGGGGAAAACATCGGAATGCGATGATAATAACAGGATCACCTATTACACATATGACAATCTGGGGCGTCTGCAATTCATCAGGGACGAGAGCGGCAATGTGGTCAGGATGTACGAGTACAATACCGTCTCTTCAGCCAAACAAACCGGTTGCCCGGTTAGCTATAGCAACTACCTGATTTCCGAACTATTCACCAGGAATAATTGTCAGCCGGGTTACCAGGGCGGGCAGGTGACCTATTCGGTGGCCGCCGGCACCTACAACTCGACGGTAAGCCAACAGGATGCAGACATCCAGGCAGAGATCTATTTGCTCACCAACGGCCCGGGTTATGCCAATGCCAATGGCAGCTGCTCACTGATCTATTATAATACCGCTCAGTCTAAGACAGACACGACCCAGGACTGCGCACCGGGACAAAAAGGAGGACCGGTAATCTATACGGTCCCCGCGAACACCTATAGCTCGATCATCAGCCAGGCCGACGCCAATCAGCAGGCACTGAACGACATTACCGCCAACGCCCAGTCCTTTGCCAATTCCTACCCCAATATGTCCTGTTCGGCAGATACCGCGGCGGATTGGGAATGGTTCCCCGGCGACAGCACCGGACCCGCCGATCCTTCTTATTGCCTGTCAGTGGGTGGACAGCTTCCGCCGCATCTTTTTGTGCTGGCGAAAGATATCAATCCGGGCAGCCCGACGTACAACCAGACGCAATATTTCGACTATGGCGCCAACAATGCCTGCCCGGCCAATACCTATTACAACGCCCAGCAAAGCCAGTCCTTTACAAGGAATAATTGTACGGGCGGTCTCAGCGGTACGACGGTGACGTATACCGTGCCGCCGGGCAAGTACAGCTCTACCGTGAGCCAGGCGGCGGCGGATCAGCAGGCGACCAATGATATGTCCGCCAACGGCCAAAACTATGCGAATGCCAATGGTGTCTGCTGCAATATGACCCTCACCTACTCCTCGTCGATCACCGGCTCGGTGATGAACACCGTATACCTGTCGGGCGCCACCAGGGTGAGTTTCACCTGGGTATTTACCTGGCCTTCCGGACAGACGAGCTTCACACTCGGGACGCTAAACGGTAGTTGTCTCTTCCCGACCAGCACGCGTACGATCCCCTTCTCGCAGGGTAGCACCACCTATAACCTGACCGTCTCCGCAAACGGAACGGTTCAGATAGCCATCATATCGGGACCCACCCCGACGGGCACTATTGGATTCAACGGTCAATACGACCTCAACCTGAACGCCTGGTACAGCGCAGCGGAGAGCGGGAACTTCACTCGGAACAACTGTCCCTCGGGACAAACCGGTTCGACGGTAACCTATTCCGTGGCGCAATATGCCTATTCGTCCTATATCAGCCAGGCCGACGCCAACCAGCAGGCGATTAACCAGGTCAATGCAAGTGGTCAGAATTATGCCAATACGAACGGCACCTGCAGCGTCACCTGCTCCTTCACCTGGCAAAGCCCGATAAATGGTTACGAAGGCAATATCAGCGAATCGAATAACACGGGGTCATTTACCATCGTATTCCCGTCCCCGAACAGCAGTTATTCGGGAGGAACCGTCGGCACCATCGTCGGCAATTGCAAACCATCCGGTACCCGTAACCTCGTAGTGACGGATGGTGGGACATCCTCCCGCAAATGGAACGTGACCATCAATACGTCGGGTGTTGTTTCGATAACCCTGAATACCGGGTCGCCGGCAACGAATTCGGGACCACCCATCGTACTGAGCGGAACATATAGTATGTAAAACATCGGCCTTAAAGCAAAAAATGCATTCTGATGAGATATCCAAAGTTTTTGCACCTCCTATGGATCACCGGCGCTCTGCTGCTGGGTGCCGGTAAGGTTGCAGCGCAGACCCAGACATGGTATCAGGGTCATTCTATCGGCACCATCAACGGGGCATACAACTATAACTATACACAAACCCCCGCTCAGTTGGTGGAAATATACCCTGCCGCCATTCCCAATACCGGGCTGACCTATCAGTGGTGGAGCAGCATCTATCCGACAACGGGCTTTGCCGCGATATCCGGGGCGACGTCCTCCAGCTATTCCCCACCTGCACTGACCAGCAGCTCGGTGACCACGTATTACTACCGCGTCACTTCCAGTTCCACCCTCGGGTCTATCACGTCTAATACGATAAAGATCAAGGTGGTCTCGGTCAATTGGGAGGACATCAACTATGTCCGCGTACACGATGTGCTGAATACCGGTCAAACCACCTGGATCTCCATCGACCAGTTGCCCATCGGTTCGAAATTGCAAACCACCGCCTATCTGGATGGGCTCGGCCGCTCGATCGAAAAGGTTAGCAAGCAAACCGCAACTCCGCCGTCGGGAGGTAATACCTGGGGGGATGTAGTACAGTTTTCGCTTTTCGATGCGATGGGTAGGGAACCGAATAAATATCTCCCCTATACGACGACCAACCAGTCCGGGTTCTACAAGACAACGGCACTCAGCGATCAAACCGCCTATTATGCCAATACCGCCACCTTTAACGAGACCTCGGCTTTCGATAAAATTACTTTCGATAACAGCCCGGCAAACCGGGTCGCGAACCTAAAAGAAGCCGGTACCTCCTGGGCCGCCAGCGCCGGCAGCTCGGCAAACTACGACATGAACACCGCCGCCGACAACGTGCAGATCTGGGGCGTCGATTATACACAGGGGGACGCACCCGTGCATCTGGGCACGTATGCCGCCAACCAATTGTACAAACTCACCTATACAGACGTCAACGCCAACCAGGTTGTCGAATTCACCGACAAGTCGGGTCTGTTAATCCTTAAAAAAATACAGGCCGTGCCGGCGCCCACAGATCCCTATACGGGGTGGCTCTGTAACTATAGGGTATATGATGACTACGGCTTATTGAGATTTCAGATACAACCGGAAGGAGTGAAATATTTGTATGCCAATTCCTGGAGCTTTGCCGGAAGCACCGGGGCGACAGTGCTGGCCGAACAGGTCTTTCAATACAATTTCGACGACAAGGGCCGCACCATCTGGAAAAAAGCACCGGGCGCAACGCCGTTGACCACGATTTACGATATCCGGGACCGTCAGGTGTTCAAACAGGATGGGAACCAGGCGGCTATCACCCCGACCCCGCAATGGACGGCTACTTTATACGACATTCTCGACAGGCCGGTGATCACCACGTTGTATAATACCACGGAATCGGTCGCCAGCCTGCAAACGGATGTGGCGAATTCCATTACGGTCACCACCGTTACCACCACCAACCCCAGCACGCCGATCGTTAACCTCGTGGTGGATCAACGGGTGACTTCCGTCACCAGCTATATCGCGCAGAATAGCATCACCTTCTCTCCGGGATTCAGCAGTACGACCAATGATAATTTCACGGCATCCATCAACTCGACGGCCTCCACGTCAACGAGCACCAATACAGTTATCACCTACAATAATCCGATTACCGCTGCAAACCTCGCGAACCCGGCCGTCTGCACCATATTGAAATATTTGTTTTACGACAACTATTCCTTCGCTACGGCAAAGAGTTTCGACAACAGCTTCACCAATACCTCTGCCTATAGCACGTCCGACCCCAATGTCATACCCATCGCCCCTTCGCAACGGGCCCTGAGCATGACAACCGGCACGATGGTGCGGGTACTGGGCACTTCGACGTTCCTGACTTCAACCGAATATTACGACGAGAAGGGCCGCCATATCCAACATCTCGAAGACAATATCAAATCGGGTACCGAGATCACCACTTCCCAATACCGTTTCGACGGACGCCTCCTCAGCCGCTGTCACAGCCATACGAATGTGCCGGCGGGGTATGCGGGATTCATAACGCTTGATAAATTTATCTTCGACAATATCGGCCGGGTAACGTCTGTCCAAAAACAAGTGGGGGGCAATCCGTTTGCCACCATTACGAACTACTTATTCGACGATATGGGCAGACTCCTCACGAAAACGCTGTCTCCCGGCTATAATAACCCGACCACCACCCTTCAGCAGTTGGAGACGCTGAATTACAGCTTCAATATCCATGACCAATTGACGGGTATCAATAAGGACTATGCGCTGAAAACAGCCGGGACATACAACAAATGGGGACATTATTTCGGTCTGTATCTCGGGTTTGACAACAAGGATAATACCTTCACCAATAAACAACTGGATGGCCAGGTCACCGGCCAGCTATGGAACTCGCTGGGCGACGACGCTCAACGCCGATACGACTATACATATGATAATGCGACCCGTCTCATCAATGCCGCTTTTGTACAGCAACAGCATCCGGGTGACGGGTGGAGCAACAGTACCATGGACTTTTCCGTCACCGGCACCAGCGGGCAGATCACCTACGATAACAACGGCAATCTGCTGACGATGCTCCAAAAAGGCGTCATGCCCGGCCAGTCCGCGCCTCTTGTCGTAGATGACCTGAGATATTCCTATATCATCAATTCCGTGGAGAGCAACCGTCTCCAGAGTGTCACCGATATGATGACGGCCACCAGCTTCAACGGTACGTTCGGCGATTTCAAGGACGGGACCAATGCGGCGGGGACGGCGGATTATGTGTACGACAACAACGGGAATGTGGTTGTCGATCTGAATAAGAATGCCCAAAGCCTGAATAATGGAGCACCCGGTTCGCCGGGAATTCATTACAACTACCTTGATAAGCCGGATCAGATCCGGATCGTAGGGAAAGGTACCGTTCTCATCGCCTACGATGCCGACGGCACCAAGCTCCAGCGGGCCTTTGTTCCCGATGCCGGGGGTTCGGGGACCGTGACCACCTACATCAATGCCTATGTCTACCAGGAGACGGCTACGCTTACGACCGCCTCGCTTCCGCCGTTTAACGGTACCACCCCTCACTTGGCCTACTTGAATTTTGAAGAGGGGAGAATAAGGGCCATGACCCCAACCTCCACCAACAACGGATACGATGGGATCAGCGAAAATGGCAACCTCGTACTGCCCGCGGCACCGTCCGGCGGCTATTCCTCCGGAGCCTGGGACTATTTCATTATGGATTACCAGGAAAATGTGCGAATGATCCTTACCGAAGAGACGCATAGCGCCACCAATGAGTGCACCATGGAAACCACCAATAACCGCCCGGCGGCGGAAGACCCGGTCTTCGGACAGACAGGCAGCGCCAACGAGGTGGAGGCGACAAGGACAGGCAAACCTGCCGCCTGGACGGGTAATACCTCTGCATCGGTTTGTCATTTGGGCAATTTATCCGGCCATACCCTTGGACCGAACAGCCTGCAAAAAGTAATGGCGGGAGATCAGGTGACGGCAACGGTTAGTTATTATTATGCGGCCAACAGCACCAGCTCCAATCCGAATATCGTCACCAATCTGCTGGCCAACCTGACATCCCTCATCGGCAATGGTCCGGCATCCGCGGGTACCCTCGTGCATGGTGCGGCAGGCACCGTGACCAGTAATCTCAATGGCGTGCCCGGCTTCACCAGCGCGGTCGAACCCAATAACTATACCAGCGGAGTACCGCAGGCCTATCTTACCATCCTGTTCTTCGACGAACGATTCAATTTTATCGCGGCGGCCGACGGGGGCGTAGCCCAGATACAGGTGCGAAGCACCGATGCGGGTAACCCGAATGCGGCGGTATTGCCGCTCCCCAATGTGAAAGCACCCAAAAACGGCTATGCCTATATTTACCTCAGCAACCGTAGCGATCAGGACGTTTACTTCGACAACCTGACCATCAATATCACTACGGGAAATATCATCGAAGAAAATCATTATTATGCATTTGGATTGAAAATTGCGGCGATCAGCAGCCACAAATTGGGCGATGGCGCAGAGGGCAAACTGAGCAACCCCTACCAATACAACGACAAGGAACAATTGGACGAGGATGCCGGTCTCGGATGGCTGGAATACGGCTTCAGACAATTCGATCCGCAGATAGGCCGGTTCCCGCAATTGGACCCGCTGACGGATAAGTACCCGATGCTTACTCCCTATCAGTATGCCAGCGACGATCCGATAACGAACATCGATGTGGATGGGCTCGAAGGCTGTCCATCGGTCGCCGGGATGGTAGGATATGTCGGGAAGGCGGCCAGCTCGCTGTCATGGGGTTCTTCCATATTCCAGGGTATCTCCGCCATATCGAGCATCACCAGCATAGCAAGCATAAGTCTGAATGTGCTTCGCGTCGGCGATGAGATTGTCAACACGAATACTCAAAAGGGAGTAATTACCCAGGAGAACGCCGAGAAAATGCTCAATGGAGATTTTGGGACGGGCGGCATCGGGGACAACCGGGGTAGCACCGGTAACTGGGTCATGGGCGGACCCAATGTGGATAACAATGGCGGGGACGACGACGATGATGACGGCTGGCTACCCCTTTATAAAGCAGACCTGCAAAGGTACTATACAGAGATAAACGGCGGACCCGGTACAGAGAACCAACTTGGGGACGAATTCGAGGATATATTCGAACAATATGCCTTGCAGAGTATCGCCATGCGACTGGCAAATGTCAGACCGTCTGACCCAAGTTCCAAATTTACTGGGGGATTCCGCAATACGATACCCGACTTCATCGGGGATGCCATAGTGGACGAAATGGATGTACCATCGGGCGAAGTTAGGGAGAAACGTATCGAGGGATCCGACTGGTACGAGCTAAAACAAATGAATGGGAGACTGACCGTCAGTTCTAACGAGGATCAAATAGCCGGACATTTGGACAATCTGCGTCGTTCGCTCGATTACGCGTACAAGAAGTATGCTAGGATCGGTTATCATGCCCAACTCTATCTCGTGACGACAGCGGACGTTAAATTTTCGCCGGGTATCCTCGAGCGGGCTATAAAAAATGACGTCCTGTATGAACATATCATTGCGGAATACAAAAAAATCAACGGAAGATGGCGGTTTAGATTTGAAAAAGTGATCGCACACGTATACGAATAATGAAAGTAAAGACATTCTTAATATCACTTTATTTCGTAACATTGTCTCTGACTGACAAGATGGAATCGCATGTTTTGCCATACAGGGTTATGCCGACAGGAGAATGCCTTAAATACCTGGAGGCACATGGACTGACGATCCACGATGACTGGAAGTATATGATCAGGAGTCGCGCCGGACTCGTTTATGTTTTGCCGAACGGCGAAACGATCCTTATGCCCACTAATTTCGACGTGAACTATCCCGGCATCGTCTTCAAGGACAAAGCGACCTTCATGCATTTCGCGGAGCTCGATTCCTTTCCAATAGGGGATGAAAATATGACGTGGTTCGAAAGACATCGATCCGAGATCAGGCAATTCCGGGAACATCCCGATTTTTACAGCAAGACACTCACACAGACGCTTCGGGTTGCTTATCCCTTCCGCAATGTCGACGATATGAGGACGGCCTTTATCAAACTTCAATCGGTTTTGAATACCCCGGAACAAAAAAAACGGCCATGGCCGGAAACCGAAGAGCTGATCTACTCATTCGGATTGGGTGTGATCAATTATCTTATCGTTCGGAAGAACACCGAAGTACATATCGAGGATCGATACGAAAATTATAATCCTACCGCATACCCGATAGCGATCATCGATGGTGAACGCACCGATGTGATGTCGAAGGTTATCCGGTATATTTCCGAAACCGGCGATCATCGATTCGAAATATTCGCCCGTAAGCTCGGGCTGATTACATAATTATAAACATCGCACCGGAAGCAATGAACAAATTCCTCTTTCTGGCTTTTTTGCTTGCAGGCGCCTGCTCCTGCAAACTCCAACCCAATTCCGACCGCCTTGCCGGTGAATATGCCGGGGCAAGGACCTTCCAGCTCCGGCTGAACCCGCCGGCGGGTTCCAACTATTCCTATGACATCACCAGCCGGTCAGAATATAAATTCGAGGCCGGGGATAAAAAGATCGACAATCGGAGCAAGGTGGACGCATCAGTTGTTTACCTCATCGATAAGGATAGCACCGGGAATTTTGTATTTCGGATCCGATACGACAAGGTCCATATCTATTCCAAAAATGGCGATGCCGAATCCGATCTCGATGCGGCAAACGCTTCCAATTCGGTCGACCCGGTCGAACAGCTGCTGGGAAGCCTGAGAGACGCCAATATTGTCGCAACCCTGGGCCCGACGGGCGAAGTGAAATCAGTCAGCGGATTCCGGGAAATGTACGACCGGTTCATGGCCCAATTCAGAACCGCCAATGCGTATCAGATCGCCACCGTGAAACAAAGATGGGAAAGCACGGTCGGCAATGAGCTGATCCATAAGAATATGGATCAGCTGTTCCGCATATTTCCCGATTCGGCTGTACATATCGGCGATAAATGGCATCTCAATTCAAAGCAAAAGAGTGAGTTCGGGCTGAACACGGCTATGTCTTTCACCCTGACGGATATTCGTGACCAAACGGCCTTTATCGAATCCGAAGGAACGATCACCAGCGACAGCGTAAGTAAATATATGGGCAATGATGTTGCAACGGACCTGAAAGGAGAGCAAAAGGGGGAATTCCAGGTGGAAACAAGGACCGGCATGCTGGTGAGCGCCAGGGTAACAGCTACCGTAAAAGGTACTCTTCAGGTGATGGACCGGGAAATACCGCTGACCATTGAAACTTCATTAAAAATGGATCGCCGCTGATCCTAAGTAATCACTTCCTCTCCCTATAGAAAAGGCGTGCCCTGCCGATCATCTCCTAAATCTAACGTTATGCCCCGAAGAATGACTATCGCCTTGCTATGCGTGCTGGCAACGACTTATTCGGTGTCCTACGCCCAGTCCGTAGATTCTGTTGCCAACAAGGTGCTGAATTTTCCATCGAAGCTTTTCGGCCGCATCAGGTCACAGGCGGCCAGCCTGAATCAACAGCTGACAAGACAGACGGAAAAATACCTGGAAAAAATGGCCAGACAGGAAGCCCGCCTCAAAAAGCAACTCGGCAAGACCGATTCGACAGCCGCAGCACGCCTGTTTACCAATTCCGATCAGCAGTATGCGGCCATGCTGCAAAAATTCAGGAATGATACGGCAACAGGCAAACCCATAGCCATTACCGGTACCTACCAGCCTTATGCGGATTCGCTGGGGACGGCTCTGCGTTTTTTGCAACAAAACCCTCAGCTGCTGAGCACCGCCGGAAAGGACGCAGCCCAGCTGCAGAACGCTTCCACACAGATGCAGCAACTGCAGGCAAAAATGCAGGGTTCGGAAGAAGTCCAGGCATTCATCCAACAACGGAAAGCGCTGATCAATCAATACCTGGGTCAATTGACGCAGCTGCCGGCAGGCCTGAATAATGAATACCAGGCGTTGAACGCAAACATGTACTATTATGCGCAGCAGGTACAACAGTATAAGGATATGCTCAACAATCCGGACGCGATGGAGAAAAAGGCGCTTTCGTTGCTGAGCCAGACCGCCGCTTTCCAGAATTTTATGAAGACAAATTCCCAGCTGGCGGGGATCTTTGGTCTCCCGGGGAACGCTTCGAACCCGGGGTCGCCGCAGGCGGCGCTCGCGAGATTGGCGACAAGAGACCAGCTCCAGCAGGTGATTCAGGGAAAGATCGCTCCGGGCGGCTCCGCCGGCATGTCGGCCCTGAACGCGAACGTCGCATCGGCACAATCACAGTTAAGCGCCCTCAGGGACAAGCTGGCACAATATGGTACCGGGGGCGGGAATATCGAATCTCCCAATTTTCAACCCAACGATCAAAAGACCAAATCATTTTGGGGAAGACTCGAATACGGCGCCAATCTGCAAACGAGCAGGACCAATTACGACTTTCCCGCGGTCACCGATTTCGCCCTGACAATAGGATATAAACTGAATAAAAATAATTCGCTGGGCATCGGCGCCAGCTACAAAATGGGGTGGGGCAGCGGCATCAACCACATCGCCCTGACCAGCCAGGGTGTAGGATTACGCTCCTATCTCAATATGCATATTAAGGGTACCTGGTCGGCGACCGGAGGTTTCGAATACAACTACGAAACCCCGTTTAATGCCATCAAGCAGCTGTATGATCTCGACTGGTGGACAAAAAGCGGCCTGATCGGGATTACAAAAACCATCCCGGCCAGGGGCCGGATAATCAAAAAAACCACCCTGCAATTGCTGTGGGATTTTCTTAGCTACCAGCAGGTGCCGAAAACACAACCCATCCTCTTCCGGCTGGGGTACGGATTTTAAACTTTTCGAAATTCAACCATATGCGTCTCCTCTATCCCTGTTACCGTATGCTGCTCCTGTCTGCGATTGCCGTATCATGGTCATTGACAAGCCGGACCCAGACCGTGGACAATACCATGAAATACAACAGGTCCTCTTCAGCCAGTGGCAATACCAGCTTTCTGAATGCGGCCGCCAACATTTCAGCCAGTTTATATACCGGCGGTTTGCAATTGTCCCTTCCCATCTATACCCTGAAAAGCCTGGATCTGACGATACCGATCTCCATTGGCTATACCGCGTCGAATGGGGTCAGGCCTACGGACCCGAATAGTTGCGTGGGCATGGATTGGATGCTGTCTGCCGGCGGGAGCATCTCCAGGACGGTCAGAGGTCTACCCGACGAATCGGCCTATGGGTATATCGGCACCCATCTGGAAGGCAATACGGCGGTGAGTGATTTCACCGGCAATAGCTCGCAGATCGCTACTACCTTTAACGACGTCTCTAACGTAAATGGCCAGAAGCCACCGGT
>Ga0206816_1239_pt1 | contig 11719 bp, 7 predicted proteins | sample Alteio_BWOrgCont_88_FD_152866 | JGI IMG/M metagenome (GOLD analysis project Ga0206816, IMG submission 152866) | Enriched cells from forest soil in Barre Woods Harvard Forest LTER site, Petersham, Massachusetts, United States -... | ecosystem: Environmental > Terrestrial > Soil > Temperate forest > O... | reverse complement strand
GGAACCGATCGCCACCACCGTGGCCACGCTGGAGCCGCAGACCAGCGCGAACATGGCGCATGCCAGGATACCGGCGATGCCGAGGCCGCCGTGCAAATGGCCGACCAGCGACATCGCGAAGTCGATCATGCGTCGCGCCACCCCGCCGTGGGTCAGGAAATTGCCGGCGAGGATGAAAAACGGAATCGCCATGATCTCGAAGCGCTCGATGCCGGTGAACAGCTTCAGACCGACCGACTGGATCGGTATATCGGTCATCGTGAAAAGGAACGTCAGCACCGTGAGGCCGAGCGCGATAGAGATCGGCATGCCCGTCAGCATGAGCAGGATCAGCAACCCGAAAATGATGGCGGAAGTCATCTCGCGCCACCGGTGCCCGCTGGCGCGATGCCGGTCGCATCAGGCAGGACACCCGCCTTCGCCGCCTCGTCGACGCCTTCGACGTAACCTTGATCGTGGTGCGGCAGCTCGCCGTCGCGCCAAAAATTCCATGCCACCTGCAAAAAACGGAACGACATGAGGTACGAACCGCAGGGGATCGCGAGGTACACGATCCAGATCGGTACCTCCATATCGGGAGAGGTCTGCGCGGTCTGCGCCAGCCCCCAGACGAAACTGGCGCCGAACGTTGCGATGGTCCCGGTAAACAGGGCGCCGGCGAGCAGGCTGAAAAGAATGCAGCCCTTGCGGATGTGGGGCGGCAGGTTGTTCACCAGCACGTCGACGCCGACGTGGATGCCGGTACGCACGCCGTAGGCCGCACCGAATTTCGCCATCCACACGAACATGTAGATACACAGTTCTTGCGCCCAGCTCATGTCGACGGTGAGCAGCCAATCCTGAAACGCGGGAATAGGGATCTGGCCGGCGTGGCGATGCAGGACAGCGACGAAAATCACGAGCGTCGCCCCCGCCATCAACAGCGAAATCAGCCATTCCTCGAGTTGATCGAGGATTTTCAGGACCAGTTTCAAAGGTGTGGGGAAGCGCGGAAACGATACGTTAAAACGCCATGGCGCCGCGCAGGGAGTTCCCGCAACGGCTCAGCCATGGCGTTTGGCGCGTTTACAGTTTGCCGGGATCGAATCCGGTTTCCTTGTAAATCGACTGGATCAGGCCCTTGCCGATGCGGTCGGCGGCTTCCTGGTGAACCTTGACCAGCGCTTTTTTCCACGCCGTCTTTTCGGCTGGCGTCAGCGCGATGATCTGCGTCTTGCCCGACGCCTTGATCTTGGCGAGAGACTCGTCGTTTTCGGATTTGGCGATCGCATTGGTGTATTTGGTCGCTTCCTTCATCGCGCCTTCGAGCTCGGTGCGGATATCGGCCGGCAGCCCGTCCCAGAATTTCTTGTTGACTATGACCGCGTACTCGATCACGCCGTGATCGGAAAGCGTCATGTATTTTTGCACTTCATGCATTTTCTGCGTGTACATGTTGGACGGCGGATTTTCGGTGCCGTCCACCACCCCGGTCTGCAGCGCCTGGTACACCTCGGAAAATGCCATCACCTGCGGCGTAGCGCCCAGCGCGCGCATTTGCATGTCGAGCACCTTGGACGATTGGATGCGCATCTTGAGCCCGCGAAAGTCGGCCGGCAAATGCAAAGGCTTATTGGCGCTCATGTCCTTGAAGCCGTTGTCCCAGAACGCGAGTCCGTGAATGCCCTTGGCGTCGAGCTTGCCGAGCAGATCCTTGCCGACCGGGCCTTCGGTGACCCGGTGCATTTCGCTGACATCGCCGAAAATGTAAGGCAGGTCGAACACTTCGAACTCGCGCGCGCCCAGCGGACCGAATTTGGATACCGACGGCGCCAGCATTTGCACGGCGCCAAGTTGCAGCGCGTCGACTTCCTCGGCGTCCTTGTACAACTGGCTGTTGGGATATACCTCGACCTTGACGCGGCCGTTGGTGGCTTTCTCGGCGAGTTCCTTGAAGCGCAGCGCGCCTTTGCCTTTGGGCGTGTTCTCGGCGACGACGTGGCTGAACTTGATGATGATCGGCTGCTGCGCGTTGGCAGCGCCTGCGGCTGCCAGCAACGACAGCGCGAGTGCGAGTGCGATTACGAGCTTCATGAATTTCCTCCAGTGGATTTGCTGAGGGCACCCGTCTGCTCGCGGTCGCTGACGGCAATTCAACCGTTTCGCGGTGCTCCGATTTTCTCGTTCCGAGTATAGTGCAATCGACGCCAGCTCACAAACCACGCAGCTTCGCGCGCCGCGGTCTGGAATGCGCAATCGACGCCAATTCCGGGTGCCCACACCAGATTGTTACCGCAAAAAAGTAGCGGTAACGTCCGCTCCCACGGCGGCATCGACGTTTCCTGTAACAAATGCTTGAGGCTGCGCCGCGGCCGCGCTGGATCGGGTTGGATTTTTTCACCGCCTTGGCGCCAGCGCACGGTTACCTGGTCCTGCGCGAGTTTTTTCGCGCTGATGCGTACTGCGCCATCCGTGATTGCGCTGCGCCTGGCGAACTCAATAGTTCCCGCGCCGTCGCCAAGTTCAAGCGCGGATTCGCCGTTCCATACGACGGCCTTTCTGGCCGGTTCCGGTTGCGGGCGCAGGATCCAGACAGCGTCGCGATAGCGCCGCAATTCGACGCCGTCATGCACTATCCTCACTCCCGCGTCGCGCTGGGCGCCGAGCAGCTGGCGCAGCATCTCGCCCAGCCGCGCCGTATCGGGCGCGAGCAAACCATGCAACGAACAAAACGTGCGAAGCGCGTTGGCGGCGCGCGCCGGCGAGAGCCTGCGCAATTTTTCGCAGTCGAGGTGCGACACGTCGCCTTGCAGGCCCGCATCGGCGACTCCCACTTCTTCCAGAATTGCGGCAGCTTCGCCGCAATGTGCCGCAGTCCGCGACAGCGCATCGCGATACGCCGGAAATTTTTGCTCGATCTCGGGGAATACCCTGTGCCGCAGAAAATTGCGCCGCAATGCAGTTTCTTCATTGCTTTCGTCTTCGACCCAACTAAGGCGATGCCGCTTCGCGTAGCGCACAAGGTCGGCGCGCGAAACTGCGAGCAACGGGCGCACTACGGGAATCGCAAGTTGCGCGTTGCTCGCGACCTCACGCATGCCAGCCAGCCCTCGCACGCCGGTTCCGCGCAGCAGTCGCAGCATCAGGGTTTCCGCCTGGTCATCCAGGTGGTGCGCAAGCAGCATGAAGTCCGCCGCGCATCTGGAGAAGGCCCGATAGCGCAGGGCGCGCGCCGCGGCCTCGACACCATGGCGGCCTTTTGCCACCGTCACGCGTTCGACCATCAGCGGAACTTTCCAGCGCTTACACAGCGCAATGCAAAACGCCTCCCATTGCAACGCATGCCGGCTCAAGCCATGATTGACGTGGACCGCGGACAGCTTGAATCCGAGCCCAGAACGCAGGCCGGACAACAGCTTGAGCAAAACTACCGAATCGACACCGCCCGAGAGACCCACGCATAGCGTTTGTCCGGCGACTTCCAGAGATTCGACTACTCGCGCAATCTCCGCTTGCGGATTACTTGACGGGCGCTTCCTTGAATTTGCCATAGGCCATCAGCCGCTCGAAGCGAGCGTGTACCAGTTCATCGCCGAGCTTTTCCACTTGCTTCAACGCTTCCTGCAGCGCGCGCTTGAGGGTTTGCGCGGTAGCAGCCGGGTCGCGGTGCGCGCCGCCCAGCGGCTCGGTAACGATCTTGTCGATGAGCCCGAGAGTTTTCAGACGCGCGGCGGTGATGCCCATGGTCTCGGCCGCTTCCGGAGCGCGCTCTGCACTCTTCCATAAAATCGAAGCGCAGCCTTCCGGCGAAATCACAGAATATGTTGCGTATTGCAGCATGAGCAGGACATCGCAGACGGCGATCGCGAGCGCGCCGCCGGACCCGCCCTCGCCGATGACGGTGGAGACTATGGGCACCTTGAGTTCGGCCATCGCGAAAAGATTGCGGCCGATGGCCTCCGATTGTCCGCGTTCCTCGGCGTCGACACCGGGAAAGGCGCCGGGGGTATCGACGAAGGTGAAAATCGGCAGACCGAATTTTTCCGCGAGCCGCATCAGGCGCAACGCCTTGCGATAACCCTCGGGCCGCGGCATGCCAAAATTGCGCAGGATTTTCTCCTTGGTGTCGCGCCCTTTTTGGTGGCCGATTACCATCACTGCCTGCCCGTTGAAGCGCGCCAGTCCACCGACGATGGCGGGGTCGTCGGCGAACGCGCGGTCGCCATGCAGTTCCTCGAAGTCGGTAAAAATGAGTTGCACGTAATCGAGCGTGTAAGGCCGCTGCGGATGCCGCGCAACGTGCGCGATCTGCCACGGCGTGAGCTTGGCGTAAATGTCCTTGGTGAGCGCGTGCCCCTTCTTGGCGAGGCGCGAGATTTCTTCCGAAATGTCGACCGCGGAATCGTCCTGGACAAAACGCAGTTCCTCGATTTTCGCCTCGAGCTCGGCGATCGGCTGTTCAAAATCGAGGAAAGTGGTTTTGGGCTCGGGCATGTTGAAGCGGCTGCCTTTCGCGTTCTTCCGGAAGGGTGCGTATTGTAGCGGAATCGTCCCCTATGGTCTTGCAAATGCCTCAGTAAAGCACGGGTTCCGGATCGGCGGTGCGCCACAGATACCAGGTCGCGACCGAGCGGTACGGCGACCACATGGCGGCGAGTTCTTCGATTTGGTCGAGGCTTACGCGTTCACCGTCGAAGTAGTGTTCGGCCACCGCGCGTTGCAGGCCGATATCGCCGAGCGGAAGCACGTCGGCGCGCATCAGGTTGAACATGAGGAACATCTCGGAAGTCCAGCGGCCGATGCCGCGCACCTGCGTCAGCGCCTCGATCACGGCTTCGTCCTCCAGCTCCTGCCAGGTATGCGGTTGCAGCGTACCCTTGTGAAAATGCTTGGCGAGATCGACAAAGTATTCTGCCTTGCGCTGCGACAGCCCGCATTTGGCCAGCCGTTTCGGGCCGTGTTTGACCACCGCCGTCGGATGCATCTCCTTCACTGAAGCGATCACGCGTCCCCATACCGTATCCGCCGCCTTCACTGAGATCTGCTGGCCGACGATGGCGCGGGCCAGTGTAGCGAACGGATCGCCACGGCTGGTGAGCGCGATGCCCGGAAATTTTTTGATGATGCCGCGCATGACGGGATCGCGGCGCGACAACGTTCGTTTCGCGCGATCCCAGTATTCCGGCGTGACGGGAACGATTGGCGGCGCGTTCTGCGGTGTATCCACGCCGGAAATTGTAGCCTAAGTGGGCTCCGCGGCGAGCGTTTGGGCCTCGCTATTTCTGTTGGCGAAATGCGTAATCGTGTGGATAAAAGCCAGTTTGTCGATGACCGCGGGGGTCAACACGAAAGGATACAGGTCGGGATAGCCCATCGACCGGTTGAGACTGTTCATCGCGAACGAAATCGGCAACCAACGATCGATAATGCGCTGCATCCCCTTCGCTGCGAGCGGATCGAAATCTGCTTCTGCCGAGTGTTCGCCGTGCGCGGCGTCGGGATTCACGCTCATGCCGAACGCATAGGCGGTCTCGAGCGTATCGACGATATGCAGGTAATGCGCCCAGGTCTCGGCGAAATCTTCCCATGGGTGGGAACTCGCGTAGGCGCTGACGAAGTTTTCCTGCCAATCGGCTGGCGCACCGTCGGCATAATGCTTTTGCAGCGCGGTCACGTAGTCGGCGCGGTCGTCGCCGAATAGGGTACGGCATTGCTCGAGCAACGCCGTGTCGGTCGCGATCAGGGTCTCCCAGTAATGATGGCCTGTCTCGTGCCGGAAATGGCCGAGCAAGGTGCGGTACGGCTCGCCCATTTCAGTGCGCACGCGTTCGCGCCCGGCGTCGTCAGCCTCTTTCAACGCGAGTGTGACCAAGCCGTTGTTGTGGCCGGTCATGACGTCTACGGCATGCGACACTGGAGCGTCCTGCAGAAAATCGAAAGCGAGGCCGTGCTCAGGGTCGTCGACGCGGTTATGCAACGGCATCCGCAGGCGCAACAGGGTGTAGAACAATCTGTGTTTCGCGCGTTCGAGCCTGCCCCAAAGCAGGTCATTGCCCGCCTGGGATAAATCGGGGATCGTCCGGTTATGGCGGCAGGCGACGCAATAACCCGTTGCATCGTCGGCGGGTACCAACCAATTACAGACGCCGTACTGGGCGTTATTGCAGAAGCTGTACAGCGATTGCGGCTCCGCAAGCGCCTTGAAATTGCCATCTTCGAGCGGTTCGATCGCGGAAATTTCGTTGAGTGCTGCGATGTAGCCGAGCGCGTGTCCGCAGTTCTCGCATTTGACGTTTTCGAAATAGACGAGCTGAGAACAGGCCTGGCAGGTGAAGACCTTCATGCGGTCATCGTACCTCGGGGATGGAGATTAGTCTGTGGGGAAGGGAACATTGGCGGCGTGTGCGGATGAGGCAAATGCATACGGCGCACGGCAAGTTAGCGCTGACCTACTTTGACTGCGGCCGGTTGGTCGTCCCGAAAGCAGGTCATCGAATCAGGGGCACGAATAAACACAAAAGCCCCGGTCTTTGGACCGAGGCTTTTGGTTGATGGGTCTCTGACGATGACCTACTTTCGCATGCAAAGGAGCACACTATCATCGGCGCGACTCCGTTTCACGGCCCTGTTCGGGATGGGAAGGGGTGGGACCAGAGTGCTATGGTCGTCAGAGAATTCTTTGGGCTTTGCCGCCTGCCTCATTGAGGATAGCGTCAATGCCGCATTCTGGAAGAAGTGAATTGGATTGTGTTTGTATTGCGAGTTTCCTTGAGCCTGCTCAAAGTTATAGGATCAAGCCGCACGGTCAATTAGTACGCCTTAGCTTAACGCATTACTGCGCTTCCACATGGCGCCTATCAACGTTGTGGTCTTCAACGAACCTTCAGGGAACTTATGTCCCGGGAAGTCTCATCTTGAGGCAAGTTTCCCGCTTAGATGCTTTCAGCGGTTATCTCTTCCGCACATAGCTACCCGGCGATGCCACTGGCGTGACAACCGGTACACCAGAGGTGCGTCCACTCCGGTCCTCTCGTACTAGGAGCAGCCCCCCTCAAACTTCCAACGCCCACGGCAGATAGGGACCAAACTGTCTCACGACGTTTTAAACCCAGCTCACGTACCACTTTAAATGGCGAACAGCCATACCCTTGGGACCGGCTACAGCCCCAGGATGTGATGAGCCGACATCGAGGTGCCAAACTCCCCCGTCGATATGAACTCTTGGGAGGAATCAGCCTGTTATCCCCAGCGTACCTTTTATCCGTTGAGCGATGGCCCTTCCATACAGAACCACCGGATCACTATGACCTGCTTTCGCACCTGCTCGACTTGTCAGTCTCGCAGTCAAGCTCTCTTTTGCCATTGCGCTATCAGTACGATGTCCGACCGTACCTAGAGAACCTTCGTACTCCTCCGTTACACTTTGGGAGGAGACCGCCCCAGTCAAACTGCCTACCATACACGGTCCCCGACCCCGTTAAGGGGTCAAGGTTAGAACCGCAAACAAACCAGGGTGGTATTTCAACGTCGGCTCCACGAACTCTAGCGAGCCCGCTTCACAGCCTCCCACCTATCCTACACAGATCGGTTCACAGTCCAATGTAAAGCTACAGTAAAGGTGCATGGGGTCTTTCCGTCTAGCCGCGGGTAGATTGCATCATCACAAACATTTCAACTTCGCTGAGTCTCGGGAGGAGACAGTGTGGCCATCGTTACGCCATTCGTGCAGGTCGGAACTTACCCGACAAGGAATTTCGCTACCTTAGGACCGTTATAGTTACGGCCGCCGTTTACCGGGGCTTCAATCAAGAGCTTGCACCCCATCATTTAACCTTCCGGCACCGGGCAGGCGTCACACCCTATACGTCCACTTTCGTGTTTGCAGAGTGCTGTGTTTTTATTAAACAGTCGCAGCCACCAGTTTATTGCAACCCCTATCGGCTCCGGATGTTCTCCTTCACCTACCAGGGGCGTACCTTATCCCGAAGTTACGGTACCAATTTGCCGAGTTCCTTCTCCCGAGTTCTCTCAAGCGCCTGAGAATACTCATCTCGCCCACCTGTGTCGGTTTGCGGTACGGTCAGTTCTGGACTGAAGCTTAGAGGCTTTTCCTGGAAGCAGGGTATCAGTGACTTCATCCCACAAGGGGACTCGTTATCACGCCTTGGCTAAGATCTCCGGATTTGCCTGGAAACCACGCCTACACGCTTCAACCGGGACGTCCAACACCCGGCTCACTTAACCTTCTCCGTCCCCCCATCGCATCCAAAACCGGTACAGGAATATTGACCTGTTTCCCATCGACTACGCATCTCTGCCTCGTCTTAGGGGCCGACTCACCCTGCGTCGATGAACGTTGCGCAGGAATCCTTGGGCTTACGGCGAGCACGCCTTTCACGTGCTTTATCGCTACTCATGTCAGCATTCGCACTTCCGATACCTCCAGCATGCCTTACGACACACCTTCAACGGCCTACGGAACGCTCTCCTACCATACATACATCCCGAAGGACGTACATATCCACAGCTTCGGTATACAGTTTGAGCCCCGTTACATCTTCCGCGCAGGACGACTCGATCAGTGAGCTATTACGCTTTCTTTAAAGGGTGGCTGCTTCTAAGCCAACCTCCTGACTGTTTTAGCCTTCCCACTTCGTTTGCCACTTAACTGTATTTGGGGACCTTAGCTGGTGGTCTGGGTTGTTTCCCTCTCGACAGCGGACGTTAGCACCCGGTGTCTGTCTCCCACGCTGTACTTCCCGGTATTCGGAGTTTGCAATGGTTTGGTAAGTCGCGATGACCCCCTAGCCATAACAGTGCTCTACCCCCGAGAGTAATACGTGAGGCACTACCTAAATAGTTTTCGGAGAGAACCAGCTATTTCCAGATTTGTTTAGCCTTTCACCCCTACCCACAGCTCATCCCCTAACTTTTCAACGTTAGTGGGTTCGGCCCTCCAGTGAGTGTTACCCCACCTTCAGCCTGGCCATGAGTAGATCATCTGGTTTCGGGTCTACGCCCCGCTACTTGCGCCCTTATCAGACTCGCTTTCGCTTCGCCTCCCCTATGACGGTTAAGCTCGCAACGGAACGTAAGTCGCTGACCCATTATACAAAAGGTACGCCGTCACCCCTGCTCTATTGACCCTCGCTCCGACGACTCCCTATTGCGAAATAGGAACGGAATAAAGGCCGATAAAGCAGGGGCTCCGACTGTTTGTATGCATGCGGTTTCAGGATCTATTTCACTCCCCTCCCGGGGTTCTTTTCGCCTTTCCCTCACGGTACTGGTTCACTATCGGTCGATTACGAGTATTTAGCCTTGGAGGATGGTCCCCCCATCTTCAGACAGGATTTCACGTGTCCCGCCCTACTTGTCGCAAGCTTAGTATCACCTTCGTGTTTTCGCATACGGGGCTATCACCCTCTATGGCCGGACTTTCCAGTCCGCTTTGCTAACACGCAGGCTATCACTTGCAGGCTCTTCCGGTTTCGCTCGCCACTACTTCCGGTATCTCGGTTGATTTCTTTTCCTCTCCCTACTGAGATGTTTCAGTTCAGGAGGTTCGCCGCAACAAGCCTATGTATTCAGCTTGTGCTGACCCTTGCGGGCCGGGTTTCCCCATTCGGACATTTACGGATCAATGCTTATTTGCCAGCTCCCCGTAACTTTTCGCAGGCTATCGCGTCCTTCTTCGCCTGTAATCGCCAAGGCATCCACCACATGCACTTAGTCGCTTGATCCTATAACTTTGAGGATTCTTCAAACCATGCTGACGGTTCTCAAATCTCTTGGCTCTAGGTTTATCTCGCGTTTGTGCCGGACTTGGGCGCTGGTTAGCCCCCGCCTCCGGTACGATACAATCACAACCCATGTATCGATCTGAATCCGGGTTCGTTTCAGTCATCTTTTCGCAATCCTCGCGGATCACAATAAAACGACCGATGACCCCGTCTTCGGGCTATCGATACATTTCACTTCTTCCAAGTTGTTAAAGAACAGCCGGGCCAAGAGGAAACGACGTCGATCACACTAACGTCACCCACGCTTCGCCATTCCGGTTAAAAAACCAGAAGCAAACGATCCCGCTTGCTTCTGACTTCTCGTTTTACTGCAGACTTTCTACTGCCGCCCCGCCCGGGGCTGGTGGAGGTGAACGGGATCGAACCGATGACCTCCTGCTTGCAAAGCAGGCGCTCTCCCAACTGAGCTACACCCCCCGAATTGGTGGGTCTGGATGGGTTCGAACCATCGACCCCCGCCTTATCAAGACGGTGCTCTAACCAGCTGAGCTACAGACCCCGCTTGAGACTCGTGCTCGACTTCTTTTCAGTCTTGCGTTAGCTAAGACCAAACAACCGATAGGTTGTGGACACTGCCAGGCTTCTCTAGAAAGGAGGTGATCCAGCCGCACCTTCCGATACGGCTACCTTGTTACGACTTCACCCCAGTCATGAATCCTACCGTGGCAACCGCCCTCCTTGCGGTTAGGCTAGCTGCTTCTGGTAGAACCCACTCCCATGGTGTGACGGGCGGTGTGTACAAGACCCGGGAACGTATTCACCGCGACATGCTGATCCGCGATTACTAGCGATTCCGACTTCATGCTCTCGAGTTGCAGAGAACAATCCGGACTACGACCGGCTTTCTGAGATTAGCTCCCCCTCGCGGGTTGGCAGCCCTCTGTACCGGCCATTGTATTACGTGTGAAGCCCTACCCATAAGGGCCATGAGGACTTGACGTCATCCCCACCTTCCTCCGGTTTGTCACCGGCAGTCTCATTAAAGTGCCCAACTTAATGATGGCAATTAATGACAAGGGTTGCGCTCGTTGCGGGACTTAACCCAACATCTCACGACACGAGCTGACGACAGCCATGCAGCACCTGTGTTACGGCTCCCTTTCGGGCACACCCAACTCTCATCGGGCTTCCGTACATGTCAAGGGTAGGTAAGGTTTTTCGCGTTGCATCGAATTAATCCACATAATCCACCGCTTGTGCGGGTCCCCGTCAATTCCTTTGAGTTTTAATCTTGCGACCGTACTCCCCAGGCGGTCAACTTCACGCGTTAGCTGCGTTACCAAGAAAGTCACCTTTCCCAACAACTAGTTGACATCGTTTAGGGCGTGGACTACCAGGGTATCTAATCCTGTTTGCTCCCCACGCTTTCGTGCATGAGCGTCAGTACTGGCCCAGGAGGCTGCCTTCGCCATCGGTGTTCCTCCACATCTCTACGCATTTCACTGCTACACGTGGAATTCCACCTCCCTCTGCCGTACTCTAGCTTCGCAGTCTCAAATGCCATTCCCAGGTTAAGCCCGGGGATTTCACATCTGACTTACGAAACCACCTGCGCACGCTTTACGCCCAGTAATTCCGATTAACGCTCGCACCCTACGTATTACCGCGGCTGCTGGCACGTAGTTAGCCGGTGCTTCTTCTTCGGGTACCATCATTAACCACCCGTATTATGAGTGGCCGTTTTGTCCCCGCCGAAAGAGCTTTACAACCCGAAGGCCTTCTTCACTCACGCGGCATGGCTGGATCAGGGTTGCCCCCATTGTCCAAAATTCCCCACTGCTGCCTCCCGTAGGAGTCTGGGCCGTGTCTCAGTCCCAGTGTGGCTGGTCGTTCTCTCAAACCAGCTACGGATCGTCGCCTTGGTAAGCCTTTACCTCACCAACTAGCTAATCCGACATCGGCCGCTCCAGCTGCGTGAGGCCTTACGGTCCCCCACT
>Ga0206816_1049_pt3 | contig 11733 bp, 4 predicted proteins | sample Alteio_BWOrgCont_88_FD_152866 | JGI IMG/M metagenome (GOLD analysis project Ga0206816, IMG submission 152866) | Enriched cells from forest soil in Barre Woods Harvard Forest LTER site, Petersham, Massachusetts, United States -... | ecosystem: Environmental > Terrestrial > Soil > Temperate forest > O... | reverse complement strand
TTTCCTTCTCTCATATCAGACTCCGCATATATTTCAGAAACTATTCTGCCTGTAATAGTTCCTGTTCTTGGTTCCATAATTGTCTTTGAAAGGGTGACAGTTATAGGTTGCTTAGCTGACCCTGATTCCGGGAAATCCACTATTACGGCGATGTTTGGTTGTCTTGGTAATCTTTGCAGTGGGCAACCGGGCAGTGCTCAAGTCAATCCCTCTAATTTAATACCAAGTCCTTATTACACGGTAAATAACAGTGTTGTGGATACTTCATGTTATGGTTCATTTATGAACTGGACTATTGTAATTCATGATACATCCATCGTTCCTGTTCAGGATTTCAGAATTTCGCTGGAATGTGGTGAAAGTAATTATATTATGATTGATGCTTCTACTCTTGTTTTGTTATTAGATACAGATACCATATCTTTTGACACTGTTCATATTGATAATCGTCATTATTATTTCGATTCAGTCTGTTATGCCAGTGTCAATAATCAAAGCTTATCCGGTGCGTTTTTTCATCTGGATACATTAAATTATTTGTACAATGGAGATTCCTTAACCATCAAGTTTACAACTTATAAATGCTGTGCTAATGATACCAGTACAATAAGTAGTGGGAATGCTTATTATTACAATGACTGGAGTTTGAGATTGTATTGGGTTGATGATTGCAATGTTCAACATGATCCTTATTTTTATACACCAATTTCACCAGATGCTAATGGTTCTTTATATTTAGACCAATCATTTCAGCCTACTACAATTGATATGGATCCGGGCGACAGAGATACCTTTATTGTAAACAATATTGCCTTTACGCCACTAATGCCTGATGCATTTTTTAATGCCTTCAATAATGGATTGGGATATTTAGAAGTAAAGTTGCTGTTAGATTCAGGATTGCGATATGTAGATACCGTTTACATGACAAATTATTATAATACAAGATTGTATCCAAATCTTTCGGTACAAAAGGATTCCTGCGCTTACCCTAATTTACATGATGGATATAACGATAGTATAACAGCTTTCTTTCCATTATCATCATTTGCCAATATTGATTCCTTAGATGATTTCCTTACTCTTGGTGAGATACATTTTATACTTCGTGCTTATTGTAACGCATTTCCGAAAAGTCGATACAGAATAGAAACAATGCTTTGGGTTGATACAACATGTGCAAATTGCCAAATCCCGTTATCTATTGTTGATGGGTACATTTTTGTACACTGCCCGGGATGTTTGGTTCCAGGATTTATTGCGAAAAATTATGAGCTTGCAAGAACATCAATAGGCTTGAGAGATGCTAATAATGATGGCATTCCTGACTATCCTGCCAGTTTAGATAGTTTGGCTCATTTAAATGAAATAATTAGAAATCGTGGAATTGTAGGTGACACGTTAGTTGGAATTTTAGGGGCAGATATCCAAGGGGATGCTGCAATGCTGGCTTCTATTGATTCGATGTTTCCTTTAAATCATTGTTACCTGTACACTAAAATGATTAATGCGCCTTATTGTGAGGTTTTGAATGTATCCTATTTAATTACGAATACAGCCAATGATACTGCTTACTATCATTATTTCCCTTTTAATTCTCTATACCAGATTCTTGAGGTTGATCCTGCTACTGGCAGATACCTTTATAATTTAAGTCTGGATACTTTACAGAAGCATGGATTGGATACTTCTTCTTACAATAAGTATCACATTGGCGATAATTTTACTATTGTCACGACCTATCGTATTGATTCAAATAATTATCCAAGCTTTGTATATATGAAGGAAGGAAGCATAGAAAATACCATCTACCTTACTGGCGCAGCAGACCATCTTTCATCCGACCCCACAAATAATGATTCAGTTGCAAATGATGTATATAAAGACCACGACAGTACTCTAAGTTCGTTGGATTCTACAAATTTATTTTGGTGCGAAGCTTATGGTGGTTTGTTTTATTTTTATGAATTGACAAAAGGAAACAGCAGTTTCTTTTCACAGAGTGTTTATGGCGATAGTTACAACCTTTGTCATAAAACAATAACTTGCAATGCTTATGAATATATTGGAGGGAATAATGGGAATAATACACCTGGATACTGGAATATATTTCCTTTTGAATACAGAGCACCGGAAGTAATGGATACACTTATAATAAAAATACCTTATGGTTATAAATTAGATAGTGCTAATTTTTCCTTAGTGTATCCATTATATCATTTCCCGATTGGTGATTCTACCGCAACATTTGAAAAACATAATGTTTTACCAAATGATTCAAGCGGTGATTCTGTATATATTTATTATTTCACTTCCCGAAATTTCATTTTGAATTATCTGCCGCAAACAGGTTCAATACACGACACTAATTTTGTACCGATCCCTGACGAACAATATTTATTAACGCTGACAGCGTTTATTCATCCATTGTGTAATGTTGCATCTGAATCAACAGATATAACCAACGACTTCCCTCTAATGATTTTCAGTAAACCGGAAAGAGATGAAACTATTCCTGATACTGTAGTTTCAAATTATCGACCTAGTAATGTTCTTATATTACCGCACCCAGTCCTGGATTTATATCCTGATAACGGAATCAGGCAAGAAGCATTTTCTCACTATGTTTGCTGGGATTTCCATATCCAAAATAATGATTCTTTTCCAGATGGAGAAAGTATCTATTACATTTGGGCAAAACCTTATTCACCATCAGGAAGAATTATTGATATGACCATATATCAAGGAAATTCCATAGTTTCTTTGGATACTACATCAGGTGGAGTTTTCAAGTTAGACAGCGTGTTAAATTATCAGGATACCGTTCAATATCGAATCTGTTGTACCTATATTTGTGATACGATAGCTGCTGATAACAATAATTCTACACCAGTAACAGATACGGTGTTTTTATATTATGGATGGAATTGTACAGGATACCCTGTGAGCATTGCTGACACTAATCTTTGTAACAAAGAACAAGATACTTTATTGTTGGACCAGACACATGAAGATTTTCTTTATGATAAAGTACAAACTACCACCGCTCAAAACTGCGATACCTTACATTATAAAATAACTATAACTTCCACTGGCGGCAACTACTATCATTTCAAAGTTGCTCTTCGTCTTCCCTCTGGAATGACCTTATTGCATAATCATGATTCGCTTGAATACCCGATAAATACTTTTGATTCGGCAGTAGGTCCTTACTACTCTATAACAGGGGATACTCTATTTTGGAGTTTAGATAGTTCGAATGTTGATTTAGCAACAAATGGAATAGGCGGAGGAGCATCCTTTGCATTTTCTTTCAATACCCTGATAGATTGCGGCTTTAATGGCGATTCTATTCCTTATATAAGTATTACCGGAGAATCTTACTGTAATATTTTACTTACAAAATATCCTCCTTTAGATACTATTAACATCACCCCCTGCAACTCTCTCCACGACTCCATTTCCGCCATCCCCATTCTCTGCTATGGAGAAACGAGCACCATCATAGCATCAGCTACCGGAGGCACCACACCCTATTCCTACCTGTGGAATACTGCACAAACCACTGCTACCATTACAGGATTGCCGTTCTTCATCTATATAGTTACTGTTACTGATGATGGAAGTTGTAATACTGGCAGCGCGAATATTTTTGTTACTCAACCTGCTTTGCTTGATGCAAGTACCATTATTGATACGGCAGCATGTACAGCCACATCTGGAAGCATTTATATATCACCCATTGGAGGCACTCGCCCTTATCATTATTTATGGTCTCCATCAATAACCACAGATTCATTTGCCATAAATCTTTCAGCAGGTGAATATTTAGTAACAGTAACTGATACTAATGGTTGTACTTCTGATCAGGATATAACAGTTGCCGGACCGCCATCCGATTCCGCATGGGCATTCCCAGACACCTGCCATGAGATGATGATACATACAGGCTATGCCATAGATTCGGTATGGGGAGGAACTGGTCCTTATTCTTATGCATGGGCACCGATAGGAGGCACCAATGCCACTGCGACAAGTCTTTATACCTCAAACTATGTAGTTACAGTTACCGATTTAAATGGCTGCACTGCTGTGGGTCATGCTTTGGTCGGTGATGGAAATCCTTCATGTCCCGAACCGAATATTACAAGTGCTCATACCCGAGATTCTGTAACAATTATCATAACTGATAGTGTTACCTGGGATTCAGCCATGTCTCCGATTATTGTTGACAGTAATATCATCATTGCTCCAGGCGGTAAATTGATCATTGGCGGGGCAACTTTATTAATGGGTCCCTCAGCGATGATTATTGTAGAACGTGGTGTTGGAACTCATCCAGGAGGAATACTTGATTTATGGAGCAGTACAATTACTAATTGGGGTGATTGTATGTGGCCCGGCATTGATGTGCAAGGATATGATACTGTGGATGAAAACGGATACCAAGGACATCTGACCATGTCAAACAGCATAATTGAAAATGCCCATTCGGCTGTGTATCTGGGTAACAGGGATACTGCTTCATCTGAACAACCTCGCTGGACAGGAGGTATTATAAATACCGATTTCGGGGCAGTAAATTGGTTTAAAAATAATACACGCAGCATCACCTTTCCTAAAAGTTATAAGATGACGAGTGCAAGTCAAATTGGTTACAATTGGTTCATCTCTGACCGGAATTTATATGACGCCTGCTATACTCGCCCCTTGTGGTTTATCTCCATTGATTCCACTTCAGGAATAAAAATTGAACGAGATTCTTTTTTAGTCTATAAAGATACTGCCAATTACAATGTACCCGATTCAACTTATGGAATAAGGGATTCCAATTCTTATTTCGGTTCTAACCTTGACTATTGTGTTTTTAAAAACGTCAACAAAGCTATTGATCTGTTTTTTACGAATCCTCCTGCAATTGGGAATAATTTCGTTAAAAATAATATACAATATAGCCAGAGAGGTATCTCCATTACCAATGGTCTTGAAGAAATAATAAGATATGATACTATCACTGATGCACCGCTTTACCCTGTTGACAATTCTTTTGGCATCATTACCGATTCCACACAAAATATTTATATCAGGGATAATGTTGTTGGTAATTTGCAGAATGGCATTACTGTAGATAATTCCATTGGCACTTACCCAAGTAGAATATGGAATAATACAATAAGCAACTGCACAGGATACGGCATAGGAACTGGTGGAAATAATTCAAACTTAACAGTCAATTGTGATTCCTTATACAATGATGGCTATGGCTGGTATGGATTTAATGCTCCTTCTGTACCTCCGCAAGGAGTATGTGATAATATAACTGGTTATCCTCCGGGTAATTATTTTGGACGAGGATTAAATTCAAATTTATCAGATATTTATTTCATTACAGGTTCTTTAAACTACAATATACAAACTTCTACACCCCCAACAACTTATTATGTTCCTAATGCTACATTTGGTGTAACCGTTTCAACATGTCTAATGCCAGCTATAAATGCAGATAGTGGGCATTGTGGAATCGAAGATATGCAGCCAAAATATCAGCAAGAAAATACTAATGACAGTTCTGTAAATTCCTCACCTTGGTTGGGCACTATTTACCCAAATCCATTTAATGACTTTACTAATGTACCCTATTATCTTCCATTTAATTCGACAAATGCAGAGATTGATATATTTGATGTTTTAGGAAATAAATTGAATACATATCTCTTAAACACCAGAGGTATTAATACTACTCTCAAAGTTAATTCTATGAATTTTTCCGGTGGTGTTTACTTCTGTATTCTTATTGTTGATGGTAAAGAATCAGGGTGGAAGAAAATGGTAGTTATAAAATAATTTGTAACTTTGCGTTTGATAAATAAATAAAATATGAAAATGATATTCCTTGTGATAACGATTTTACTATTAACCGTTAATGGTTATTCCCAAATAACTTTTCAGAAAACATACGGCGGTGGCGGTGGAAGTAGTGGTTCTTCTGTTCAGCAAACTATTGATGGAGGGTATATTATTGGAGGCTCAACTGATAGTTATGGTGCAGGAGGTTCTGATGTTTATTTAATCAAGACTAATGAATATGGAGATACTTTATGGAATAAAACTTATGGTGGAATAGATGCCGATGTAGGAAACGATGCACAGCAAACTAATGATGGAGGATATATAATTGTTGGAGCAACAGAAAGTTTTGGAGCAGGTAGTTCTGATGTTTATTTTATAAAGACAGACTCCATTGGAGATACCTTATGGTCTAAAACTTATGGAGGTATTAATGGAGATGACGGAGGTTCAGTCTATCAGACTGCTGATAGCGGATATATTATTGCTGGGTTTACAGAAAGTTATCCGAATAATCGTGAGTATCTTTATTTAATCAGAACAAATTCTTTTGGAGATACTACGTTCACAAAGGTATTTTCCAATAGTGCTGTTTATGCTGATTTTGGTATTTCTGTTAAACAAACTAATGATGGAGGATTTATTATAACAGGTATGACTGGAGATGATTCATTCTATAATCATGTCTATTTAATAAAACTTAAACATGATATGGATACTGCATGGTCGAAAACTTACGGTGGAGCACGTTGGGATAATGGAAATTCTGTTCAGCAAACTACTGATGGCGGTTATATAATTGCAGGACAGACTAATAGCTTTGGTGCCGGAGGGTGGGATGTTTATTTAATCAAAACGGATTCTCTTGGAGATACTCTATTCACAAAGACCTATGGCGGAACAGGTGATGACGAAGCAGAATCTGTGCAACAAACAAGTGATGGAGGTTATATCATTGCAGGATGGACAAATAGTTTTGGTGCTGGAGGATATGATGTATATTTAGTAAAGACTGATAGCTTGGGAGATACGCTTTGGACAAGGACATTTGGAGGAACTGCTGATGACAGGGGCTATTCTGTCCAGCAAACAACAGATGGAGGGTATATTATTACTGGTGATACATATAGTTTTGGAGCAGGTAATTGCAACATCTATTTAATCAAAACCGATGCAGAAGGAAACAAAGCAAGTCCCTGTTATACTAAGAATGCTGCAACTATTGTAGGTTCTACTACAACACAAGTTGTAAGACCTCCTACTATCGTAGGTTCTGGTGCTATCGTTACTACTCCACCGACAATAATCGGTGGTGGGGATACTGTTACTACTATTTGTTTTACAGTCGGGGTTGAGGAACTAAAAACCTCTAATGCTTCAGCTTTAATTTATCCAAATCCTAATGATGGGAGTTTTACTATTTCTTATCATCTATCTTCTTTGGGAAATGAGTTATTGATAAAAGATGTTTTTGGAAGGACTGTTTATTCATCTATCATAACTTCACAAGCAGGAACACAAAGTATTGATGTTCCTACTTTGGCTAAGGGGATTTATTATTGGGAGGTGGTTTCTGATAATGGCGTACATGGAATGGGAAAACTGGCTGTTATAAAATAGAAAACTAATGATATTAGACAATATGACAGGCATAATACTGACCATTATGGAGGATATCATAACCATTATGCCTCGCATCATAACCATTATGGCTCCCATCATGACCTTTATGCCTCTCATCATAACCAGTATGCCTCTCATCATGACCAGTATGCTTCGCATCATGACCATTATGGCTACAATCATAACCATTATGGCTCGTATCATAACCATTATGGAGGATATCATGACCATTATGCCTCGCATAAAGGTCATGATATCCTCCATAATGGTTAGTATGATAGGTAGTTTTGAAGGAACAGGGAAACTTATGGTTATAAAGTAATTACTTATTGGCTGCTGGATTACAAATCACAGCATATCGCTTCGCCTCAAGCGAATCTGCGGGTTAGTTCAAAGGATTATTCCAGTGGTGTTTATTTCTGTATTATGGTAGTTGACAGAAGTAAAGTAGGTTGGAAAAAACTATTGATAATAAAATAATACGTAATTTTGCGGTGTTATAACAATTAATGAATGAAACGTATTAAACTATTATTAGTGATATTTATAAATGCTTATGTTCAGATAGGAAATGGGCAAATAACGTTTCAGAAAACTTTTGGAGTGGGAATGGGTAGTGATGCACATCAAACTACTGATGGAGGTTACATTATTACAGGTACTAAAAATGGAAGCGTTTTTTTAATCAAGACAAATACTTTTGGCGATTCATTATGGTATAAAACTTATGGTGGATCGAATGGAGATGGAGGATCAGAAGTTCATCAAACTAACGATGGAGGATATATTGTTCTTGGTTATACTGCAAGCTTTGGTGCTGGCAGTAATGATGTTTATTTGATAAAGACAGATTCTTTCGGCGATACATTATGGTCTAAAACTTATGGATTATCATCTTCAGACATAGGATATTCAGTAAGACAAATGATTGATAGCGGTTACTTTATTGTCGGGACAATTGGAAGTAGTTATATTTATGTAATTAAAACAAATTCTATTGGGGACACAATATTTACAAAAACATTTCACAAAAACACCAATGATGATGGAATGTCAGGACAGCAAACTACTGATGGAGGTTTTATAATAGTTGGAACCACTGCTGATGGTATAGGCAACTACGAGGATGTCTATTTAATTAAGCTACAACCGAATGGTGATACTTCATGGACTAAAACCTATGGTGGAGTTGGTCATGATTATGGAAATTCTATTCAACAAACTGCCGATGGAGGATATATTATTGCAGGTGGCACTTCAAGTTTCGGTGCAGGCAGCACTGATGTTTATTTAATAAAAACAGATTCTTTGGGTGATACTTTATTCACAAAAACCTACGGTGGAACAGACGATGAAGCTGCAAGTTCAGTTGCTCAAACAACTGACGGAGGATATATTATTACAGGGTGCACAAATAGTTTTGGTGCAGGGCTTTACGATGTGTATTTGATCAAGACAGATATGTTTGGTGATACTCTTTGGACAAGGACATTTGGCGGAACAGGTGAGGATATAGGATATTCTGTTCAGCCAACTTCTGATGGAGGATATATTATTACAGGAAGCACTACAAGTTTTGGAGTGGGTAATCATATTTATTTAATCAAAACCGACGCAAATGGCAATAAAGCAAGTCCCTGTTATACTAATAATGCCGCAACCATTGTAGGCAGCACTAATACGCAGGTTGTAAGACCTCCTACTATTGTGGGTTCTGGTGCTATCGTTACTTCTCCATCGACAATAATCGGTGGTGGAGATACTGTATCTACCTTGTGTTTTACTACAGGCATTCAAGAAACAAAACCTTCATTAAATACTACTTTCATTTATCCTAATCCAAATGATGGGAGTTTTACTTTGCATTATAGCTTGTCTTCTTCTAAAGGAGAGTTTCATATTATAGATGTAATGGGGAGATTGCTTTATTCTAATACTATTTCAGGCACAGAAGGCACACAAGTTATTGATGTTTCTACATTAGCTAAAGGGATTTATTATTGGGAGGTAGTTTCTGTCCCGATTGAATCTGGAGGTATAAGTGGTATGGGAAAATTAGCAATTATGAAATAGGAATTTAAAATTTATTTGAGTCTTATATTCTCAATAGAAAATGAGTTTTGCCTTACTCTTCAAGTTCTAATCTCACATCTTCAAAGCCTTTGCGCATATCTTCAAAGGCTTCTCACGTATCTTCAAAGGCTTCGCTCAAATCTTCAATGCCCTTGAAGATGTCTTCAAAGGCTTCGCTCATATCTTCGAAGCCCTTGAAGATGTCTTCAAAGGCTTCGCTCATATCTTCAAGGTCTTTGATGATGTCTTCAAAGCCCTTGATGATGTCTTCAAAGCCTTTGCAGATGTCTGCAAAGGCATTTGTTAGATGGTTTTTTTCTTGTTTTAAGTGTAAAATCTCATTTAGAACCTTAAAGTAAAGGGAAACCCGCCTGTTAATAATGATTTTTGTTTGATGAAGGATTGCAAATCCTTCATATCGCTTCGCCTGCTTTTTGCGGTCATCAAGAAACTGTTCCAAAATATGGGCTTGGAAGTATTAATGACAGTTCAAATAATACCTCTCCTTTTCTTGGTACTATTTATCCAAATCCATTCAGCGATTATACCAATGTTCCTTACTATTTACCTGTTAATTGCACAAATGCTGAAATAGATATTTTTGATGTTCTCGGAAATAAGCTAAATGTGTATCCATTAAATACTAAAGGGATTAAAGCCACTCTTAGAGTAAGTTCTGAAAATTATAGTGGCGGAGTTTATTTCTGCATATTGATTGTTGATGGCAGCGAATCAGGATGGAAAAAGTTGTTAGTTATTAAATAATCCGTAAATTTGCAGTTGATAAGAAAACAAAAAATGAAAAGGATTCTTCTTCTAATAACTGCTACATTGTTAATCATTAATGGTTATTCCCAAATTACTTTTCAGAAAACATTTGGTGGTTCAGCCTATGGATATAATGTTCATCAAACCATTGATAGCGGATATATCATTACAGGAATCGACGGTGATGTTTTTTTAATTAAAACAAATGTTTATGGAGATACTTTATGGTACAAAACATATGGTGGAACAACAGGTGAATATGGAGTTGATGTTCAGCAGACTAATGATGGAGGATATATTATTACAGGTGTTAATAAAGTTTTATTAATGAAAACAAATACTCTGGGAGATACTTTATGGTCTAAATCTTATGGCGGAACATGGGGCGATGGAGGAAAATCAGTTAAACAGACCGCTGACAGTGGTTATATTATAACAGGGTTTGACTGGGATGATAATGGTCTTAATCTTAATGTATTTGTAATTAAAACAAACTCTATAGGAGATACAACTTTTACAAAGAAATTTAGGGTAACTAATACTGATAATGATGCTGGTTATTCCGTTCAACAGACTACTGATGGCGGATATATTATTTGTGGATATTGTGGAGAATTTAATATTGATTCAACACTTAAAGTATATTTGATAAAACTACAATCAAATGGTGATACTTCGTGGACTAAAACTTATGGCGGCGGAAGCGGAGCCAATGTTGGATATTCTGTTCAACAGACTACTGATGGGGGATATATCATTGCAGGAGAAACTAATAGTTTTGGGGCTGGTGGAGTAGATGTTTATTTAATTAAAACGGATTCTTTAGGTGATACTTTATTTACAAAGACTTATGGGGGAGCGGGTAATGAAACGGCAAATTCAGTTCAGCAAACTACTGACGGAGGATATATTATTTGTGGATACACCACAAGTTTTGGGGCTGGCGGAGCAGATGTTTATTTGATTAAAACGGATAACCTTGGAGATACATTATGGACTAGGACATTTGGTGGAACAGGTGATGATGTGGGAAATTCAGTTCAACAAACCACTGATGGGGGCTATATTATTACAGGAAGTACTACAAGTTTTGGAACGAGTACCAATATTTATTTAATCAAAACTGATGCAGAAGGAAACAAAGCAAGTCCATGTTATACTAATAATGCTGCAACTATTATAGGCAACACCACCACTCAAGTTGTAAGACCTCCTACTATTGTCGGTTCTGGTGCTATCGTTACTTCTCCACCTACAATAATCGGTGGCGGGGATACTGTTACTACTATTTGTTTTACAGTCGGGGTTGAGGAACTAAAAACCTCTAATGCTTCAGCTTTAATTTATCCAAATCCTAATGATGGGAGTTTTACTATTTCTTATCATCTATCTTCTTTGGGAAATGAGTTATTGATAAAAGAT
>Ga0206816_1238_pt1 | contig 11765 bp, 8 predicted proteins | sample Alteio_BWOrgCont_88_FD_152866 | JGI IMG/M metagenome (GOLD analysis project Ga0206816, IMG submission 152866) | Enriched cells from forest soil in Barre Woods Harvard Forest LTER site, Petersham, Massachusetts, United States -... | ecosystem: Environmental > Terrestrial > Soil > Temperate forest > O... | reverse complement strand
GATACACCGTATACCTTTCTCCAGCACCACCGGCTCGTTAAGCGCCCCCTCAATCGAAACCGAAATATTAACCCGCAAGGCTATTGAGGAAGAAGCCGATATGCCGTTTATTAAAGGACCAATTTGGGCCGATTTGAAATATAACTGGTCGCACGCGGCATCCACAACCAAACTGATAAAGGTACATGGGGGTAAATTATTCGATACTTATTTTAAACTACCAGCCAAGTTTAAAGTGACCTGGACGGCGCGTAATGAGGACTTTTTCTGTCTACGCTGGGGCGTACCCGATTTTGTGCGTGAACACGTTGAAGTGAATAGCCAGCCATATACCGGTGGCTATTTTATAGGATCGGAAACATACATCCCCGCAAAGGATTATTTCACAAACCCAGCCATAAAAGTTAACTGGAAGTATGCTTTTGAGCGCCAATGGCTATATTATAAATTGTGGGGCAGATTGCTTTACGACCCGAACACGCCTGATAAAGTATTTAGCGATGAGTTTACAAGGCGCTATGGCGATGCAGGTAAAAACTTATTAGAAGCATCATCACTTGCCGGGAAAACACCTTTGCGCACGGCATCATTCTTCGATTTTACATCGGACCTGACCTTATACAGTGAGGGTATGATGGCACAACTTGGCCGTGATAAAACGCTTAAATATATTGATGTGGATGACCAGATACGCCGGGCAGTATTGGACCCTGATGCGTCTGTATCCATCACAGATTACGTAAAAACAACTTTGGCTGGCGGCACTATCGACCCAAAAAAAACTACCCCATTGATGCTGGCCGATATGCTGGAAAAAGATTGCAACAAAGCGCTTAGTCTGGTTAAAGATATTAATACTTCAAAAAACACGGCGTTGATGTTTGAAGTGGCGGATATAAAAACATGGGCCAACTTAGGTTTGAATTTGGCCGAAAAAATGCGAGGCGGTGTAGCCCTGCAAATTTATCGCACCAAAGGCGGCGAAGAAAACAAACAGGCGGCCATTAAACATTTAGAGGGGGCTTTGGATTACTGGAAAAAAGTGGTTGCAATAACGCGTCCAATTTATAACGATATGCCATTAACGCACATGATGGACCAAAATGGTCAAAGCTGGAAAGTGAATTATAATGATAAATTCCATTGGGAACAGTTGATACCGCAGGTAGCTGCGGATGTGGAGGTGGCTAAAAATGCCAAAGCGGGCAAATAATTTCAATTAACAAAATGACACCGACCAGCCCTGACACATCACTACTACAAATAGGCATCTTCCTTTTATTAGGTATCGGCATTATTGTACTACTCACTTCCAAGTACAGGGTACACGCGTTTTTCGCATTGATACTGGCTTGTTTTGTGGTGGGGCTGGGCGTTCAATTACCAGTTGATGCAGTGATAATTGCCGTTAAGGATGGCTTTGGAAATGTGATGAAGTCGTTGGCACTCATCATCGTATTGGGTACTACATTAGGCGTTTTACTGGAACATACGGGCAGCACGCAGGTAATGGCAAAGTTTATTATGCGCAAGGTTGGCGAAAAACGCTCGGCTTTGGCGATGACGCTGACAGGATTTATTGTTGGCCTGCCTATTTTTTGCGATTCGGGGTATATTGTACTAAGCGGATTAAACCGTTCATTAGCTAAACGGACACATACGCCTATGGTTATTATGGCGGTTTCGTTGGCAACGGGTTTGTATTCTGTGCATTGCTTTATCCCTCCGCACCCGGGTGCATCCGCAGCAGCGGGGATAATAGGGGTTGACTTTGGCAAACTGATATTAGTCGGCATAATAATGGCAATACCTGCCGCTGTAGTTGGCCATTTATGGGCCGTTTATACGGGTAAAAAGATACCCGATGTAGTGCAGGACGATCTGGAAGTAGTGGAAGAAAACAAACAATTACCATCCGTTATCAAAGCATTTCTACCGGTTATTGTGCCAATACTACTGATATCCTTAAAATCCTTTTTGGTGATCGATCCGGCTATCGCAAGTAAATGGTTAACCGCATTTTTATCCTTAGGCGATCCTATTTTGGCGTTGGCTATTGGCGTGTTATTGGCGTTTAACTGTAAACGAGGTTGGGATAAGGCAACTGCTGGCAAACTATTGCAGGAAGGTGCTGAAAAGGCCGGCGGCGTATTAGTTATTATAGGCGCAGGCGGCGCTTTTGGCGCGGTCCTGGCTGCCACCAAAATCGGCGACCATTTAAGCGGAGCGCTTGCATTGGGAAGTCTTGGTATATTCTTTCCATTCCTGATAACCTTTGTTTTAAAAACCGCCCAGGGATCATCAACCGTAGCAATTATTACTGCGGCATCAATCGTATTACCTTTATTACCTGCATTGGGTTTGAACACGCCAAATGGTCATTTGCTTTGCGTATTGGCGATGGGTGCAGGATCGATGATGATATCGCATGCTAATGATGCATATTTTTGGGTGATCGCCAAATTTTCGGGCCTCGAGTTGAAAACTATGTTAAAGGTTTATTCAGTAGCCACCATCTTAATGGGGCTTACTTCTATTTTGATGGTATTTATTTTATCGCAAATCTTATCTTAGGCCATGCATATCCTCATCGCCCCAAATGCTTTTAAAAATAGTTTAACCGCGCCTGATGTTGCTTTTGCTATCGAAAAAGGGTTGCATAAAAGCAAGCTGGACTGCACCACCGAATGTTTCCCCATTGCCGATGGCGGCGATGGCACCGGCGACCTTATCCTTAAAAAATGCGGCGGCATTTTGGTTGACGTTATAGTTCATGATCCGCTCGGGAGGCGCATAAATGCTTCTTTCGGGTTAATAGATAACGGCAAAACGGCGGTTATTGAAATGGCGAATGCTTCGGGTTTGCGATTGTTAAAGATCGATGAATTAAACCCGCTCCAAGCGTCCTGTTTCGGTACCGGCGAAATGATAAAAATAGCTTTGGACAAAGGGGTAAACAAAATTATACTGGCAATGGGCGGCTCGGCAATTGTCGATGGCGGATGCGGGATCTTAGACGCTTTGGGCATTAAATTTTTAGATGCGGATGGCAAACTATTAAAGGCTTTTCCCGAAAGCTTGGAGCGTATGGCATCTGTTGACATAAGCGGGTTGGATGGACGTATTGACAACTGCGAGATCGTAGTTATTTGTGATGTGGATAACCATTTGCTTGGCGATAAAGGCGCTGCTGTAGTATTTGGTCCTCAAAAGGGCGCATCGCCGGGGGATGTAAAGCGACTTGATGCTTTTCTATCTCATTTCAATGCTACCACCCTGCAGCAGTTCGGCAAAAATATGAGTGAACTGAAATATGGCGGCGCGGCGGGAGGTTCTACTGCGGGTATCCATGCTTACTTAAACGCTAATCTGGTAAATGGTATTGAATACTTTTTACAGCTTACCGGCTTTGATGCCGCCTTGCAAAAAGCCGATGTAGTAATTACCGGTGAGGGTAGCATTGATTTGCAAACCCTCCAAGGGAAGGGCCCGCTTGGTGTGGCTTATTTGGCTAAACAGCGCAATATCCCGGTTATTGGCATCGCGGGCAAGGTGCCGGTTGCCGCTGACGAGGAACTGAATAAATATTTTGATGTGCTAATGGCCATTGGCAATGAGCCTGCGGATCTGGCAACGGCGATAAAATTTACGGATGAGAATTTGGTGAGGATGGGTATGGTTGTGGGGAATATGTTGGGGATGTGAGTGTTTCGGATTTCTTCTCGCCAGTAATCTAATTTTCCAGTATGCGCATCAAATCATCATTCACATAAAAAACTTCTTTACCATCTTTAACCTGGCTTAGTATTTTCGTATCAACCAATTCGGTAAAGTATTTTGTTAAGGTGGTTCTTGAAGTGATGTTAAGCCGGTCGCCAATTAATTTGGGGCGGATATAGGGCTGGCTGAAGATCAATTCGTTTACTTCTTTATTATACCATTTAATATGCGTTTTGGCATGAGTTAATGTGGCTTCCATCTGGGCAATTATACTCTCAATTAATTGACTTGTAAGTTGAGCGGTTTTTTCAACGGCTTCCAGCATGTATAATATCCAGGGTTTCCAATCACGCCGTTGCGTAACCGCGCCTAAATTGAAATAGTAATCATCCTTATTTACAATAATATATTTGGAAAGATATAATACCGGCTGACTAAGCAAGCCTTTATTCACCAGGTATAGCAGGTTTAAAATTCGCCCGGTTCGCCCGTTACCATCCGAAAAAGGATGAATAGCTTCAAACTGGTAATGCGCGAAACACATTTTTAGTAAAGGATCGGTAGCGTATTTTTCATCATCATTCAAATACTCCAATAAGTTTTCCATCAACTTTTCTAATATCCCCGGCTCGCGCGGCGGGGTATAAATAATTTCGCCTGCCCTAAATTCACTTTGCCCGCGTTTAATGGCGGTAAGCGATGCCGGCGACCTTAACCCGGCTGATGAGTTTTTAATCTGCCTGAAAATACCAATCATGCTCGCTTGGTTAATATGGCCATTTTCTTTAATTAACTGGTAGCCTTCCCACATCGCCTCGCGGTACCGTAATACTTCTTTGGTGGCAATATTCGCCTTATCCTCTTGTATCGTATCCGAAACCGCTTTGTATAACTCATCTTCTGTTGTAAAGATGTTTTCTATTTCGGTAGAGGTTTTTGCTTCCTGTAAGGCAACGGTATTTACCAGCATGAGCGGGTTTGGCAACCTGTGAACACTGCTGTTTGCAGCGGCGAGCGCACGCGATGCAGTAACCAACTTTTTTAATATATCTACATCGTTCTCAATAGCCGGGTTAGGCGGCAATAAGGGTAAATTATTAAAAGGTATAGTTCTGTCGTAGGTCATTTATGACATGTTCATTTTTTAATGATTAATGAACATATTGCAAATATAGATAAGATTTTGGCATAAAAAGAAGTATGTGTTCATTATTTTATAAAAAATGAACACATACAGGCTATATGTCCATTATTTAAAATAAATTGGACATATAGCCTAAATGTGTTCAGTATTTGAAATCTTCTTATTTCACGAACGGATCAATCAAACCAATAGTACCATCCGCATTATGGATTAACTCGGTAACTTTAACATTGCGCAGGTGGTTGCGGTTGGATAGTTGGGTATCGTGATAAAACAGGTACCATTTGTTGTTAAACTGGATGATAGAGTGGTGGGTTGTCCAGCCTTGTACTGGTTTTAAGAATACGCCCTGGTAAACAAATTTACCCATGGGCTTATCGCCAATGGCATAGCATAGTAAATGCGTATCGCCGGTTGAGTAGGTGAAATAGTATTTGCCGTTAAATTTATGCATAAACGAACCTTCAAAAAAGCGGCGGTCATGGTCCTTGGTTAAAAGTGGTTTGCCGTCCTTATCTACTAATTGAACATCCTGCGGGGTGCCGTCAAATTGCATCATGTTTTTGCTTAGCTTAACAACTTTGCAGCTTAAAGCCGGTTCATCAGGCTTGCCCATGTCGGTTTTAGAGCCGTTGGCATCATATTTACCGGTAGTCCATTTTTGTAATTGTCCGCCCCATATACCACCGAAATACATATAGGTTGAGCCATCGGTATCGGTAAACACAGCAGGATCAATACTAAAACTGCCTTTAATCGGTTCAGGTTGCGCCTTAAACGGACCAACCGGGCTTGTGCCTGTAGCCACGCCAATCTGGAACGCGCCTTCCTTGTTACGTACAGGGAAGTATAAGTAGTAAGTGCCGTTTTTAAAATCGGCATCGGGTGCCCACATTTGTTTGCTCGCCCAAGGTACGTCTTTTACGTCCAAAGCTACGCCGTTATCAGTAACCTTGCCGCCGATGCCATCCATTGAGAGGACGTGATAATCCTTCATGGCATATTCATCACCGTTGTCGTTATCGGCAATACCGGCATCAATATCATGTGACGGATAAACATAAATTTTACCATTGAATACGTGAGCCGATGGATCGGCAGTATAAATGCTTGTAATTAAGGGTTCTGAAAGGAATTTTGGTTTCTTCGCGCTGTCGGCTGTGGCAACGGCAGTTTTAGGTGCGTTTCTGCCGCAGCCGGCTGCGGTAATAAGTGTAGCAGCTGAGATAATAGCCGGTAGTAGAGATTTAAGTTGGCGATACATTGTTATAATTGGTTTAAATGGATTGATAAGGCTAAGGTAATCGATTGCAGGGAAATCGCAAACAGAAAATTAGTTTATTATATTTAAGATCAAATCGATCATATCATACCGCGGAAATTCGCCTGTATTATTCAATAGGATGATGCAGCTATCCGTATCTTCCTGCCTTACATACATCGTAAAAAAGCCAAGATCGGTACCGGGGTGATAGGTAATAACGTGTTTTTGCGAGGCTGCAAAGGCCGATTTATCAGTCATCCAGCCATAATCATACATCGCGCCGTAATCTTTAAATTCAACCCGGGGTTTGAGCATTTCCGTTTTTTGGGCTAAGGGCAGCAGTTTATTGGCAAGCAAGCCATCATGGTATTTAAGCAGATCGGCAGCAGATGACCAGATGCCACCAGCGCCGTATACATTGCCGTAATCATAAGTTTGTTCGGGCAATCCATCACTATAACCGATGGCCCGGTTCTCATTGCCTTTGTATTTACCAAAATAAGTGTCTGTCATTTGCAACGATGTAAAAACCCTATCCCGTAATAGGGTTTCAAACGGTTTACCGGCTACCTCCTGGGCTATTAAAGCCAGTACCGCGAAATTTGAATTGCTGTACTCAAAACCGGTTCCACTTTTAAACTGCAGCGTATCGCTGCAAAACTTTAAAACCATATCTTTCAGCGTGAATGATTTGGTTAGCAACTCCAGTTTGTAGTCATCATTGTTAAAATATTCGGGGATTCCGGATTGATGGGTGAGCAATTGTTCAATGGTCACATCGCCGTGTACATAATATGGAATATAAGTTTTTATGGGTACATGCACATCCAGCTTTCTTTCACTAACCAATTGATTGATAACAAGCGAAGTAAAGGTTTTAGCAGCTGAGCCTATGCGATAGGCCGTATGTTCATTACCCGGCAATTGTTTTTGTTGATCTGCGAATCCATAGCTTTTATTGAGTATGACTTTTCCCTTGCTTTTTACCAGGGCCGCGCCGTTAAATTGCCCGTTGGCATGGTAATAGGTCAGCATCGAATCGAGCCGTAGGACGGGTGCTTTGGGTAGTTTTAGTTCCTTTGCTTCAAATTTGGTTTTTAAACGGACAACGGCATTAATAGCATTAATTTGTTTGATCAATGCTTCCGTATCAAAATCAGGCAGTATAATGTTATAGTCTTTCCAAAACTCTTCACCCTCATTGGTATCATGATCATTTATATGCTCGTTACTTCGCATTTTTTCGTGAAACGGGGTTGTTTGCGTCGTATCAACAGCCGTAACAATGTAATTAAACTTTATGTCTGCAGTAAAATCATAATTCCTGGCCGGTAATTTAAAGTACAGTTTAGTATCGCCAACATCCTGCGCCAGTACCCATTTCCCATTCACGTTTTGGTAGCTTATCCTGTCACGGTCGGCCTTAATGGCTATTTCCATACCCATCATTTTCATCAACATCCGTTCGGCAAAATTCCCCACCTTGTCCTGCCGCATGGTCTCGGGGCTTGCGCTGTAATCAAAATACACAAATGCATAGGATTTAGTGTCGATAAAGACCTTACCGCGAAAGGTTCTGTCCTGCGTGCTGCTTTTTTCGCTAAAATCAATTTCATAAGCCGGGCGGCCTTTAAAATCTGCAATTCCGGCTACTTCATAGCTATGGCGCTTTATGCCATCCTTACCTAAAATATCGCTGGTTTGCAGGCGCTTTACAATATCATCGTTAAAAATCCCTCGTGGTTTTTGCCCCACCTCGATGCCTTTAAAATCTCTTTCATTTTTATCATCGCGCGCCTTTACCAGTTTAAACAGATCTTCCCGTTTATCGGCATAACCATAGTTGAAGATATCAAAAACAGCTTCTGACAGTTGCAGTGGGGTTTTATCTTTCATCGTAGTTTCGCGATAAAAACCACGGATAACATGGGGCGTATTAATATAATTTTCGGGGATACGGTCGATCGCTTTTTGGATAATCTTCATCGGGTCGCGGTAGGCGATGCTTACTTCTTGCAAGGGCGTATTGCTTTTGGATAACGTTATTGTAGGTTTAGGTCGCTCGGCCACGATTAAATTTAATACGGCTATAGTCTTGGTATTAAAGCCGATGCAGGTAATTACTAAAGAATCGGCACTGCTTGACGATGGAATGGTAAATAAAAAATCGCCATTGATATTACTAATTGTGCCTAATCCTTTTTTGGGGATATTGATGTTGGCGTAAGCAACAGGTTGTTTATCATCGCCAATAATTTTACCATTGATGATTATTTTTCCCTGCTGCGCATAAGTTACTTTAGCGAATATGAATATAAGAAAGAAAAGTACCGGGATGAAATGAAATCGCATTGCGCTGGCTATGAGTTTACCCTGCAATAATATAAAACATATAATTGCTAAGTAGTTATATAAGTGTTAATTAACAATTTTTAACTTATTTGCAATCGTTAGGCAATCCATAGCATATACTTGTTAAGAATTTTCCAGTTTCCATTTTCCTTTTTTAGAAATATAACACTAGCGCCGCCACCACCTGGATTATGATAAGTTATTTCTACATAGGCATGTTTTTGATCTAACGAAAAAATTGGTATTGTTAAATCACAGTACCAATTATAGTTTCTCTTGTTGCCATTTGTTTTTTGCTCTTCAAATGAAGTCAAGTGTAATCTGCCGATATCATTTTGAGCGATGGTGTATTTTTTTAAAATATCATTTTGGAAAAACAAATACTCCTTATCTTTTTCAAACCAGTACTTTGAAATAATAAAGCTAAGAAAATATATCTTGTTGCTCCCCGGTGGAAACGGCATATGGATTTTTCCATCAGCAGTATCTACGTCAACTACTTTAAGCTTTCTTAGATCTTTAGATAATGAATACTGGTTAATTAATGAAGTATCTTGAGTTATTATTTGAACAATAGCATTTATATCTTTATTCGATGGAACAGGATATGTTTTCTTACAGCTACTTCCACAAATAACCGATGCTAATAAAATAACGAAAAGCAAATGTCTTATCATTACCCTTTGCTTTTTGCCGCTATTTCCGTTATCGCTTTTACCAGTTTATCCAGGTCGTTTAGTGTGGTATAAACATGCGGGGTAATTCGCACACAATGGATATTCTCGTAATTTATACCAACCACATGTATTTTGTATTGGTTAAACAAAGCACCATCCAGTTCGGCAGGTGTCATACCGTCGACACTCACACCGCAAATAGCACAGGAGTATTCCGGTTTTAACGATGTATGCAGCTTAACCTTGGGTATATGCTGCACTTTTGTAGCCCAATAGTTTTTCAAATAACGTATGCGCTCCTCCTTGCGCTTGCTGCCAATGGCATTTTGAAAATTAACGGCCTCACCTATCCCCTGCTCTATTGGGAAGCTGCGGGTGCCTATATTCTCAAACTTGCGTATATCGCCACTGTTGGGGTTATCATCGCATAACAATGGCCATACTTTTGATATTTTATCCTTCTTTATCCACATCATACCGCTGCCAATTGGGGCCGATAAAAACTTATGCAGGCTGGTACCAAAGTAATCGCAATGCAGGTCGGGTATTTTATAATCCAACAGGCCAAAGGTATGCGCGCCGTCACATATCACTTCTATGCCACGGGCATGTGCCATATCGGCAATTTTTCGTACGGGCATTATCTGGCCCACCCAGTTTATAATATGGGTTACGTGTATTAGTTTGGTTTTAGGGGTGATTGCATCTTCATAAGCCTTTACAATCTGCTCGTCATTCTCTATGGGGAAATCAAAACTCAATTGTTTATAAACAATACCCTCCCGCAACGCTCGTTGACGATACGCACTTACCATGTGCGGGTAATCCTGCTTTGTGCCGATCACCTCATCACCTTTTACAAGTGGCAGGCCGTAAATAATGGTGTTTAACGCCTCGGTAGCGTTGCGGTCAACAGCAATTTCTTCGGGCGATGCTCCCGCTAATAAGGCCAGTTTATCGCGTAATGGCTCGCGTCCCTGGTCCAGTATGCGCCACATGTAATATGACGGGCCCTCGTTGGAGAGTTGGTTATACCGCTCAACTGCCTGTTGCACTACCAGCGGCGATGGCGACACACCGCCATTATTCAAAATGATGATATTGGAGTTAACCGAATATGACCGTTGTATAACCGACCAATAATCTTCATCTTCCGCAGCCTGCATATCGGTTAAATGCGCTATCTTTTTACCTGCCGACTGCCATTCTTCGGCATGGGCCAAATTAAACAAACTTGTTGCAGAAAAAGCCCCGGTTAACGCGGCAGCCTGCTTCATAAAAGTGCGGCGGTTATTTGTCATAGTAAACGAATTTAGGGTATTATCGTCAAAAAACCATAACCGCAGACTATTTGCAGTTATTTAATCAATTTGGTGTAACATAATGTATCAATAAGCGGTCTATTAAACAGTTATAGAAATTATTTATGCACAAAGGTCGCTTTTTCCTGTTAATGCTCATTTTATGCTCATTTGGGCATAAGGCATTGTGCGATGGCCACCTTATTATACGGGACACCAAATCAAAGCCTGTTATTATTGACCCCGATCCTTACGGTGATTTTAAAACCATTACCATCCCCATAAAACGTGCAGGCAGCCTCATCATAATTGAAGCGCAGCTGGACACGATGATAGGTAATTTTATTTTAGATACCGGAGCACCCGGCCTCGTGTTGAACGAAACCTATTTCCGCGATCTTCCGCATAATTATGAAAAAGAAACAGGCGGCTTAAATGGCAGTGCGCACTCTTTTACGACGACTGTCAAAAATTTGGCTTTACTCGACCTGCATTATGACCGGCTTACGGCGGATGTTACCGATCTGTCGGCCATTGAAAACTCTAAACATATTAAAGTTTTGGGATTATTGGGCACCCGTTTATTTGCCAAACTGGCTATTACGGTAGATTTATTTAATAATGTGCTCTATATTCATAAACCTGACAGCAAGGGCGAAATAATGGAGGGTGAGCGTGTGTTTAATAAGCCTGATATGAAAACCAATTTTAAGTTATTGAATGACGTGATGTTTATGCGGGGAAGCGTAGACAATAACGACATGTGGTTTGCTTTTGATACCGGGGCTGAATGTAACCTGCTTGATTATGATAATTTCAAAAAAATGGCCAATAAAATGCGTGTAATAAGCCGGGCGACCATAGCCGGCATTGGTGGGCCTGGGCACGAGAATGCTTACGCCGCTTTTGATAACCTGGTTATAGGTAATTATTTGTTTAAAAATAATCATGTTATGTTTACCCGGCTGGATGCTATAGGAAAAGCCTATAACAGCACGGTGGATGCCATATTAGGAAATGATTTTTTTGCGCGGGGAATATTCACTATTAACTTCGTAAAAAAGGAATTTGAAATGTACATTTACACTTACCCCGATAATAAGTAATGGGCATATTTAAATACATAGCCATATTGTCGCTGTTGCTAATTGGCATACAGACTGGTGGTTACGCGCAAAATGTAAATGGGCCTATATCGCATTCGTCATCGGGTTATCCAAACGAAGTGCAATATGGGGTTAATAATTTCGCCCGTATAACCGTTTTTGAATTGCCGAACGGATTAACCCGTTTTTTTATACCGGGAC
>Ga0206816_1236_pt1 | contig 11774 bp, 9 predicted proteins | sample Alteio_BWOrgCont_88_FD_152866 | JGI IMG/M metagenome (GOLD analysis project Ga0206816, IMG submission 152866) | Enriched cells from forest soil in Barre Woods Harvard Forest LTER site, Petersham, Massachusetts, United States -... | ecosystem: Environmental > Terrestrial > Soil > Temperate forest > O... | reverse complement strand
TCCTGTTTGCTGTTAAATCAATGAAAATCGTTTTAAGATTACTATTATACTATCTTTGCCCCCTGAATATTTTTTCAGGACCGCACTGCCGGATGCAGAAATTTTAATTATAAAAGAGTATGCAAAAGAAAAAAATCAGCAAAGAAATTATGGCACTGCGGGCATTCGATGGTGTTCCATTTTCTGAATTTAAAGAGAAGGATATTATTAAATTCATGAAAGAGAAATTCCCTGCAACACTGCGGACTTTCGATGAAATTCCCATTTCTGAAATGACTAAGAAAGAAATTAAAAAGTATTTAAAAGAAAAATTTACGAAGGCACCTTTGAAGTTTGAGAACTATTTGAGGAATGATTTCATGGATGATGAAATAAAAATTAAATGGAAAAAAGGGAAGGAATTCATGAAGACGGAAATCATTTCTGATGAGGGGAACTATCTGGCTGAATTCATGGCATTGCCAAAGAAAATCAGGAAGAAACTGATCAAACAAAAGGCGGTTCTTAAAGATCAGAATGGTGTCATCGTATTCATGGCGCTACCTGTAATGGTCAGGACTTTAATAGCTACAATGCCTTTGAAAGGCAGTAAAGCGGACTATGCAAAGGAGATGACAGACATCATAAACAAGGCAAAAGTCAGCGAGTATGTCACCATAGACCCGGGCATTATAACTACCATGCTGGGACAGGCTAAAACTTTTGGAGATTCCACTGCATCTTCGCAGCCTGAAGCATGGCGACAGATCAATAATAGTATGAAGGCGATGATGGGGGAGTTCCAAATCTTTGCGAATAACAATCCATTTTTGGCACGAGATGCGATTACCTCTGCAGGATTTTCTATCAAGAAGATTACCCCACGGGGACCGCAAAAGTGGAGTGTAAAGAACACTGCTTGGCAGGGTACTCTTGCGTTAAGAGCTACAGGTTCCAGGAAGCGCTCTTTTCATGTATGGTATATCTCAATGGACGGGGCTACTTATGAAATATTTGACATCACACTTGGTGCAGAAACCATGTTGCAAGGATATGCAGAGGGGCTTCTGCTTTATTTTAGGCATCAATTATATACCAAAGACGGACCTGAAGGATTTGATGATGTAATTGATATTACAGTATCGCGGGTAAGGAACTAATTTGAGGCACGGGTTGATTAAACTTATTTGATTATATTAAACGGATTCCAAATTCTGAACTTTCTTTAACGCAAAGATGCAAAGTTTATATGCAATGGTCGCAAAGACTTGGCGACCTAAGCGTAAAAACTTTGCATCTTTTCGTTTATTTTTCTTATGGAAATTTATTGCGTTTAAGGAGTCATGGGTTAAATAAGTTGAATCTATATTTTTTTAACCTTAGTAGAACATAAAACCGTGAGAGATTTTAAAACCTTATTACCTTATTTTAAAGTGAGTTCGAGATTAACAAATAGTAAAATGTCACTCCTACGGAGTTTTGATAAATTTCGAGTCTTGTTTTCTATTATGATTTCACTCCTACGGAGTTTTTTGTAACTCTATAGGAGTGAAATCATAATAGTAAATACAATAAGACAGAAATCCTTAACTCCGTAGGAGTGACATAGTATAAATCCAATCCCGAATTCACATTATTTTATTCTTTTCAACAAGGTAATAAGATTTAATTCATCTTTATTTTGTTTTCTACTAAGGTTAAGGGAAAATTACAAGGGTTAACTTATTTCTCTTTAAGGAAATAGGTATTATCTCTAAAGACTTAAGCAACATTTATAGAGATACTCCATACCTCTTTAAAGACAATAGAAACTTTTGCAGAGACATTCTAAACTTCTTTAAAGACAATAGAAACTTTTGCAGAGACATTTCTAACTTGTTTAAAGATTTATGAAACCTTTGTTGAGACATTCCAAACTTGTTTAAAGATTTATGAATAGAATGCCGGGATAGTTGATTCTATTGCCAGGAAAGCGTACAAAACTCTGTGGAAAGAATAGAAATACCTTTAGAAGGAATACATAAGTCCTTACATATTTTCTATGTTTCTAAGCTGATGATACTATTATTTAAGGACATTACTAACATATATCAACATAATTTCACATTATCTGAAGATTCGTGACACATACCTGCGGTTATGTGACACAGAATTACGGTTATGTGACACAGAAACGAGCTTATGTGACACATTTACCAAGATGTGTGTCACACTTCCATTAATGTGTGTCGCATAATCATAATGATGTGTCACATTCCCAATGAGACGTGTCACACCATTACAGAGGTGTGTCGCAAACCCGCAGTGATGTGTCACGAAACTACAGGCATGTGACACGTTTTTATAGATGTGTGTCGCCTTTCTTCAGATAGTAGTAAATAGTGTAAAGAATGTAGTAAAATCTCTAAAGAAAGCTGTGATTTATCTTAAGAAACAAGTAAAATGTCTAACGAGATAAGTAAATTATCTTAGGGTAAAAGAATAAAGAGTGAACAATAAGGATAGATTATTCAAGAGAAAAGGAAGTATTGTGAGGGTATTAGAAAAGGATGTTTACTCAATTACTCTTTAATAGCATATATTCGCACCTTTAGTTCAGAATTGTATGTTCAATGGCAATATAGAATTTATTAAAGACTACATAAATAGTAGATTAATTGGTCTGGCATTAATGTTAGTTATTTGTTTGATTAAAAGTGGCTCCTATTGTCAACAAATAAGGGATAACAATACATTCAATTTTGAATTCGGCACCATTCTTCCTAATGATAATTCACCTTATCATTGGTATAAAAAAGACAATCAGTATGGTGGTATCAATGGTAAAGTAAAAATAGATTCTATTGATAAAAATCATGGTAAAATTTCCCTATCAATTGTGGCAAATGAAAAGAAACCGTCCGAAAGTTATGAATGTGTTGAATATTTTCTCCCGGCAAAATTCCAAGGTAAAGAAATTGAATTAAAAGCAAGTTTGAAATTTGACAGTGTTAAGAAACCAATTCTTCTTTATATAAAATTTGAGAATGAAAATGGAGTCTTTAAAACCGAAAGCACTTATGATGCTAACCTACATTTGACAAAGGAGTGGGATACTTATTCGGTAAAAACATCATTACCCGAAAAAGCCGCTAAAATACTTATAGGAGTTTCACTTCAAGGTCAGGGCAAGATATGGACTAACGATTTTCGAGTATTTATTGATGGAAAAGATATTCATGAAGCTAAGAGAAAAAGTGACTATTCGAATGATGTTTATGAAGATAATGAATTTGATAATGGGTCTAAAACAGATTTGATTTCTTTATCAGATTCAAAGATTGATGACCTGGTTTTATTAGGTGAGATTTGGGGCTTTTTAAAGTATTATCATCCAGCAGTTGCAAGACATGATTATAATTGGGACTATGAATTGTTTAGAATCTTACCAAAAATAATTTCCTGTAAAACCAAAGCTGAGAGGAATGAAGTTTTATTAAACTGGGTTAATAAAATTGGTGAAATTAAGAAGGAAGAAATTAGCAAATATGATAGGGCAAATGTGAAATTTTATCCTGATTTAAAATGGATAGAAGACACCTCTGAAATAGGTGGGAAATTAGTGAAAATATTATCCAAAATAAGGCATGCAAAAAGGGTGAATGAAAACTTTTATGTAAGCTTGGGAGATGGTGCTGGGAATCCAGCCTTTAATAGTGAAAATTCTTATTCGAATCTTGTATATCCAGATGCGGGATTCAGGCTTTTATCTTTGTATCGTTACTGGAATATGATTCAATATTTCTACCCTGATAAAAACCTTTTTGAAGAAGATTGGAAGCATGTCCTTAAAAGATACATTTCCAAATTTAATGATGCCAAAAGTGTTTTGGAATATAGGTTAGCTGCTCTTTCTCTGATCTGTGAAATACAGGATACCCACGCATTTATATGGTGTCAGGACAGTATTTTATTAAAGCATGATGGTCTATATCGGTCTGCTTTAGAAATTAAATTTATTGAAAACAAAGCTGTAGTTTTCGACTATTATGATAGCTTGTTAGGAGCGAAAACAGGCTTGAAAAAAGGGGATGTCTTATTGAGTATAAACAATAAAAATATAGATGAAATTATACAGGAAAAATTACCTTATACATCTGCATCCAACTACCCCACAAAACTTAGAGAAATAGCCAGAAATTTATTAAGAACACAAGATACTGTTTTGAATATAAAGTATAGTAGAAATGATTCGATAAAAATGGCTAAAATTTCTAGCTATCCAAAACCTATTGTTGATATTCATAAAAAATATCAACATAAAGATACTTGTTTTAAGATTATTACTCAAGGGAATTCATTAATCTTTTCACCCATTGGATACATCTATCCAGGCACTATTAAAAACAGCTATCTTCGAGATATTATGTCAGATATTAAAGACACTAAAGGACTTATCGTTGATTTAAGATGTTATCCTTCAGAGTTTATAATATTTACACTATCGAAATATTTAATGCCGGAAGAAACAAGTATTGTAAAATGGTCAGCGACAACGCTGACAGAACCAGGAATATTTTATTTTACAGAAGGACAAAAAGTCGGAACTAAGAATAAAGAATTCTATAAAGGTAAAGTTGTAATTATAATTAATGAATCAACACAAAGCCAAGCAGAATATACAGCTATGGCATTAAGAGCAGCACCAAAAACAACAGTTATTGGAAGTACAACAGCAGGTGCTGATGGCAATGTTTCCACATTTTATTTACCAGGTGGACTTGAAACAGCATTTAGTGGCTTAGGAGTTTATTACCCTGATGGCACAGAAACCCAAAGAGTAGGAATAGTGCCTGATATAGAAATACATCCTACAATAAAAGGCATAAGAGAAGGACGGGATGAACTGCTGGATAAGGCAATTGAGATCATTCAATCATGGAAATAAGAAATCTCATAAACCATTTCCTTGTATATTACAACCAATTTTTAGTTTATGGAAACTTTTGAATTATTAAAATTTATCTCTTTAAGTTTTCATTGTACTCATTCGACAATAATTCAATTAAAAGCCCAGGATGCCGCAGGTTTTCCGGCATTCGAGTGTTACTGTTTATTAATATAATTCCTTCGTCATTAAGTCCCAGAGGGACGAGCTTATGGTAGCAAAATAAATGAGGGGAATGCCCTAAGTTCCAGAGGAACGTTCTTTACTAATTCTTATTCCTTTACTACAATAAGGTCGTTCCTCTGGAACTTCTGGATTATGTATATTTCATCCTTCTACTAAAAGTTCGTCCCTCCGGGACTTGCCAACATTCAATCCTCAATAATTCAATTAAAAACCCAGAGCGTTGATGATATTTTTGCAATTCAAATTTTTTTCTTTCATCCTTTTATGATAGAAGCCTTTTTGGGCTGCTGCAATAAAAGGATGATGATTATTATTACCCGGAGTGTTTGCCCTGCTATCACCATTATTGAATTAATTTTTTGCAATGCCATTCCTATTCTTTCTATTCTTCAAACACCACTCTTTAATAACAAAGAAACTTGGAGAGGGAAGTTTATTAAAGAATAAAGCTTTAAAACATTCTTCCTGACAGTGAAAAGAATCAGAATTGATTCAACCATTTATTAAACTATCTTTGCCGCCGATTAATGCTGATAATATGAGCTATACATTTGTGATTTCTATATTCCTTATTATTGTTCTGATAACGGCTTTTTTTAAGTATCGAAAATGGAAACGAAGAAAGAAATTCATGGCATCTCTAAGAGCTTCCTGGGGGGTGCCGAAACAAGAATTTAATTCTGAAGATTTGGTTCAGCAATATTTTATTTATAAGAATAAAGATACATCGCAAAAGACGCTGAATGATCAAATTTGTGACGATTTAGATTTCTCGGAACTGTTTAAATACCTGGATAGAACGACAAGTGTTGTAGGGCAGCAATATTTATTTGCGCATTTAAGAAATCGTGATATTAAGAAAGAAGAATTGCTGGATTTTGATAATGCTGTTGAATACTTTTCAGCGAATAAACCAGATCGGGAAAAGACACAGGAAATCATCAGTTCGTTACAAAATTTTGATGCCTTTTATCTTACTGAATTAATGTTCGGAATGATGGCGCAAAAACCAAAATGGTATCCTGTTATTCCGCTATTGTTTTCAATGACTATTCTTAGTATTATTCTTATCCCGTTTTATCATGCAATTGGTTTGTTAACGATTTTTCTTATCCCTGTAAATTGTGTTTTTCATTACCTTAACAAGAATAATATCAAGCCATATATGCTCTCCTTTCCGCAACTGCTGAAGCTTCTGGAAGCATGTATTCTATTGAAGAATCTTAACCTTCCAATAAAAATTAAACATCAAACAGACAAGGAAATTTCCTCCATAAAATCTATTAAAAGAAGTTTGTTTTTTGTGAGTCTTGATGAATATCTTGAGAGTGATGAAGGTATATTGGGATGGTTTGTTATTGAACTTTTAAAATCATTTTTTCTAATAGAAGTAATGGGTTTCTATACCGCTTTAAAATCTATTGAAAACAAGCGAAACGATATACATCAACTGTTTTCTTACATAGGATATTATGATACTATCCTATCAACAGCATCATTGCGAAACGGGCTTCCTTATTACTGTAAGCCTGTGTTTAGTGAAGATAAAAAGCAGATTAAATTTAAGGAAATATATCATCCATTAATTGCGGATTGCGTCACTAATGATCTTGAAATAAATGGTAAAAGTATCTTGCTCACAGGGTCTAATATGTCTGGAAAGACAACCTTTGTGCGCACAGTCGCTATCAACAATATTCTTGCTCAAACGCTTAATACTTGCTTTGCAAAAGAGTTTCAAATACCTGTCCTGAATACTTATTCCGCGATAAGGATTTCGGATAATCTTATGGAAAGTAAAAGTTACTATTTTGAAGAAGTATTAACCATCAAAGAATTGATTAATAAGGTAGAAAATAATGAAGAAAGTCTCTTTATGATAGACGAACTTTTTAAAGGAACGAATACTATCGAAAGGGTTGCTGCCGCTAAAGCTGTATTGAGTTATCTTAACAAGAATAATAACATTGTTTTTGCATCAACTCATGACATAGAGCTGGCTGATTTATTGAAAGACGAGTATGATTTATACCATTTCACAGAAACCATAGAAAAGGAACAGTTGATCTTTGATTACAAGCTTAAAACGGGTAAATTAACCACAAGAAATGCCATCAGGATTTTGGAATTAAATGGCTATCCTGCGGAGATAATTATGGAAGCGAGAAAGCTGTCCTAACAACCATCTCATAAAGTTTTTATCACCCTTTATCAAAGACAATTTTATCGATTAAATAAGTACCAAAAGAGTCTACGGCAAAAAGATTATCAGAGGGATAGGAAGGAAGAGTTGAGGGAAAGAAACAAGGACGCGATACCATTGGAAATTGTTATGTAATTTTATGTAGTTTTGGCGGGTGAAAAGAAAGATAATGGCACTTAATAACTGGGAAATTTTAAATCCGAATTTTATATTTGGCGCCTCCAAAAGGGGATCGGAACGGATAGAAAATATCTTTCCGGTAAATTAAAATCTTAGTAAAAATGAATAAAAAACCTGTTGAAAAAAACAAATCAAAACAACCGGATGTTAAGCGAAAATCAGCTATTAAAAGCAACGCATTGCTTGAAACAAGCTGGATCAAGTATATTTTATTAGCTTTATATTAAGGAATACAATAATCATAATAGTATGTACAATCTCCCCTACCACAAAGAACAAAATGAACAGGTCATCAAAGAATTTATTGCACGGTATCCATTTGCTTTCCTGACCGGATGCGATGCCGAAAATAAACCTGTGGCTACCCAAGTGCCTGTCTTCATTGAAGAAAAAGATGGTAAGAAAATATTGAGAGGACATATCATGAAAGATAATGATCATCATAAAGCCTTCCTTCATAATGAAAATGTTCTTGTGGTATTCACAGGACATCATACCTACATAAGCGGTACCTGGTATAGTAATCCATATACCCCCTCTACCTGGAACTATATGAGTGTACATGCTAAGGGTGTTATCAGGTTTCTGGATGCTGCTGCATTAGAAGATGCATTGCGAATGACATCCTTGCATTTTGAAAACTATAATCCAGAGTCCACAACTGTTTTTGATAATCTTCCTTTAGCCTTCAAACAAAGAGTAATGCACATGATTGTGGCATTTGAAATTGAAGTAAAAGAGCTGGATACTGTTTTCAAATTAAGCCAGGACCGAGATGCTGAAAGCTATCAAAATATAATAAAGAAACTCAAAGAGCAAGGTGAAGATGGTAAAGTGATTGCTGCCGAAATGGAGAAAAGAACGAAGGAAGTTTTTCGTGATCAAAATATAAATGAATTCTGATTTAAAATATTAAGATCCGTAATTCGTCCTAATACTTAGGGTTTATTACTAATCCCTTTTTCGTATTTTTGCACCTTCAATTAAACAATTAATAATAACAGACAAATTTATGAACAAAAGAACATGGATAATCCTGGGAATAATAGTAGTAGTGCTATTCATTCTCTATCAAAGTTTTGTGGGTCCTTATAATAACATGGCGACGATGAAAGTGGCTGTCGAAAAACAATGGGGACAAGTACAGGTACAATACCAGCAAAGGGCTGATCTTATTCCTCAATTGGTTGAAACCGTGAAGGGATATGCCCATTTTGAGCAATCCACCTTGACAGAAATTGCAGGATTGCGGTCGCAGGCGGGTCAGGCGAAAGTGAATTTTAATGATAAGAATCTTTCGATGAATGACCAGGTTCGGGCAGCCAATCAAATGGAAGGAACCTTGGCAAGATTGATGGTCGTGGTAGAGAAATATCCTGACCTGAAAGCCAACCAAAACTTCATGGCTTTGCAATCGCAATTAGAAGGCACAGAGCATCGTGTAGCTAATGAAAGAAGGAAGTTTAATGATGCTGTTGGCGAATTTAATTCTTATATTGTGATGTTTCCAAAGAACATGATTGCCTCCATGTTTAACTTCAAACAAATGGAGTTCTTTAAGGCAGATGCAGGAGCAGAAAAGGCTCCGAAAGTTAAGTTTGATTAAATGAATAAGAGATTCAACACTAAGGCGCTAAACTAAGGGCACTAAGGAACACTAAGAACTTAGTGAGTCTAGGTGCCCTTAGTGTTGAAAAAACAACTATGATAAAAGCAAAAGATTTCTTCACCCAAGACCAGCAAGACATAATAGTTTCGGCGGTCAAGGAAGCGGAACTAAATACCTCTGGAGAGATTCGTGTTTTTATAGAAGATAATTGTGCCGGCGATGCTTTAGATCGCGCGGCTTTTATCTTTAAAGAACTGGAAATTCATAAGACCAAAGAACGAAATGGAGTGCTGTTTTATCTTGCATTATCCCATCGGAAATTTGCGATTCTTGGCGATGCAGGAATTAATAGTAAGGTGAAAAAAGACTTCTGGGATGAGATTAAACATGAGATGATTCGCCATTTTAAAGCACATGATTTCACGACAGGATTGAGTAAAGGAATCATTATGGCAGGCGATGCTTTGAAGTCTCATTTCCCCCACCAGAATGATAATGTGAATGAATTGCCGGATGATATTGTCTTTGGGAAATAATGAAAACAATCAAGATATATTTAGTTTTATTTTCCTTATTAATTCCTTTTATCGGAATCAGTAAAGATGAATTTCCTCCGAAGCCGGACAAGATGTTCAATGACTATACCGGCAGTACTTTATCACCTCCACAGGCACATGCACTGGAACAGGAATTAAGAAAGTTTTATGATTCGACATCCACACAGATAGCGGTCGTGATAATGGGTTCTACAGGAGATAATGATATTGCAGATTATGCTGCGCAATTAGGGGATAAATGGGGCATCGGAACCAAGAAGAAAGATAATGGAATCCTGATATTAGTTGCCAAAGATGATCATAAGATGACTATCCAGGTTGGCTACGGTCTGGAGCCTGTAATCCCTGATGTTATTGCAAAGACGATAGTTGATAATGAGATGTCCCCTGCTTTCAAAGAAGGAAATTTCTATCTCGGATTGCACAATGCTGTCAATACTTTAATGTCTTTGGCAAGGAAAGAATTTACTCCCGATCAATACATCAAACGTGTTGGAAACAGAGGGCATGCACATAGCAGACCTTTCCCATTGTTTGCGATAATTATTCTTGTTATCGTAGCAATAGTTTTTATTAACAGAGCCAGAACAGTGAGTAATTATGCTTCAATGAATAATATTGGATTCTGGGCTGCATGGATGTTATTGATGAATAGCGGCGGCGGCGGCGGATGGAATAATTTTAATTCAGGTGGTGGTGGTTTCGGTGGCTTTGGAGGAGGTAGTGATAGTGGAGATAGTGATTTCGGGGGCTTTGGGGGTGGAAGTTTTGGCGGCGGCGGTGCGAGTGGTAGCTGGTAGATTAAAGAACAGGAAGAGTAAGAAAAATTCAACACTAAAACACTAAGGGCACATAGATTCACTAAGGAAATTGAAAATAATGAAGAAAAATTTGAAATTAAAAAACTTAGTGTATCTATGTGCCCTTAGTGTCTTAGTGTTAAATTTTTCCTTCCTTTTCTTTCTCTTTTCTTGTAATAACTCGCAAGAGAAAAAAGATTCTAAACACATCCCTGTAATCGGTGTCTTGGATTTATTGCAGGATGAGACATTAGCTCAAGCGAGGAAAGGTTTCTATGATGCCTTAGCCAAAGGAGGTTTCAGCGAGAAGGATTCCACACTGAAAGTTATTTATCGGAATGCACAAGGAGACCAGCCTACATTGCTACAGGCTTGTGATTATTTGATTTCGCAGAAGGTGGACTTGATAGCTACTATTCCTACGATATCTACAATTGTTACTGTTCAAAAGACTAAGGAGATTCCAGTGTTTATGATGGTTTCGCCGTCACCTAAACTCGCAAAACTTTTAGATGCTAAAGGCAATCCTCCAAAGAATTTATTTGGTGCCTTTGAGACTTTGGATTATATTGATTCTTCGGTGGCTCTGATCAAATCTATATTCCCGAAGACAAAGAAAGTCGGGGTGATTTATAATCAGGCTGAACCTCAATCGACAGATGCTTTCCTGGAAGTTAAAAACAAATGCAAAGAACTTGGTTTGCAGATGGAAGTGTTGCCTGTGAATAATTCTTCGGAGACGCAGTTAGCTGTGCAGTCAATAATTAATAAAGGCATAGATGTCTTCTTCGCGATGCCGGATAATGCTGTGTTTGCGTCCTTTGAAACCATTGCTAAATTATGTGATGAGAAGAAGATTCCTGTCTTCACCTGCGAAGTCGGATTGGTGGCTCGTGGTGCCTTGGTTTCTTATGGTGCCGACTTCTATCAATGGGGAATTCAAGCCGGTGAACAAGCAGTTCAATTCCTGAAGACTAAATCCTTAAATGATTTGAAAGCCGAGCATGTGAAAGTCCGTAAAAAGGTATTCAATAAAGAGACTGCGACGAAATATAATTTGCAATTTGATGCTTCCTTTGAGGCTTATCAGAAGTAGAACCCTATTTCATAATAATCAATTTCCCTTTCGCTAATATTCCACTTTCATTAACTGCTTCCCAAAAGTAGATGCCATTGTTCCATCATGTTCATTTGTAATATATACTTTAGTTCCATCATTGCTTACTGATGCTCCAAAAGGATTTATTCCAACAGGAATTGTAGCAATAACGCTATCATTTGCAACATTAATAACAGTAACATTATTACTACTATTATTAGGAATATAAGCTGT
>Ga0206816_1225_pt2 | contig 11793 bp, 11 predicted proteins | sample Alteio_BWOrgCont_88_FD_152866 | JGI IMG/M metagenome (GOLD analysis project Ga0206816, IMG submission 152866) | Enriched cells from forest soil in Barre Woods Harvard Forest LTER site, Petersham, Massachusetts, United States -... | ecosystem: Environmental > Terrestrial > Soil > Temperate forest >... | reverse complement strand
GTGGTTGTGAGCGGACTTGACTCTGGAAACTTGGCCGAGATTAACGCCGGGCAGACTGGTCGGATTTGCTGAACCAACCGTCCGGGCACTATAATTCTTTCAGCAAGTGCAATTTTTCAACCTCATCAACGGTTTGGCCGGGCGCAACGACCTTGTGGATATGGCGCTGCGCCTTTTTTATGTCTCGGCGGTGCCGCTGCTGGCGACCGCGCTGGCGGCGCTCCTCTTTTTACGGCCGCGCCGTGAGGACAGGCCCTCGCCCTGGCGCATCCTGGCCGCCGCCGCAGTGGCGATCGTCTTCATGGAGATCGTCACCGCCGGCATCGGCGTGGCCGGCTCGAAAGTGCTCAACGCCGAAATCGTGGCGCCACGACCGTTCCTGACGCACTGGGTGAACGAACTGGTGGTCGAGCCCAACGACAATGCGTTTCCCTGCGCCGAGGTCATGCTGACGGCCAGCCTCGCGGTTTTGATGTGGGCCGCCGAACCGACCGCAGGCATATGCGGATTGTGCTACATGCTGGTGTTTGGCTTCACGCGTATATACTGCGGTTCAAATTTTCCTCAGGACATCGTCGCGGGCGCCGTGTTGGGCATCGGTTTCGGCATCCTTTCCCTGGCAATGTGCCGGGTCTCGCTGCGTTGGAACCGGCGCGACTTGAGCACGTTCGTGTGGCAACCCCGATCCGAGGCCATCTGGTCGGTGGCCGGGCTTGCGGCGATCGTGTGCATCACGGCGATTGTGCTGGCGCGGTCGCCGCGCTTCGCGGACAAACTGCATCAATTGATCCACGAAGCCAAGGCGACCGCCGACCCGCTACCGGCCCCACCCAAACCCGCGCCTCAACCGACGCTTGCCGGTGCGATTGGACCCGAAGCCAACATGCACGAGGGAGGCGATCTCGCCGGAAAATACGAATTGCAGCCGGCCAAGGTCCAGGATGGCCACGTGCCTGAAGCCGAACAGGCGCTCCGAGCTGAAATGGCAAACTTGAATGCACCGCACAAGGTGATCTCGGCCGAAGTGGGCGAAATCGACACCGGCGAGGGTGATTATCGCAGCGATCTGGTACGTTTCGAGATCGGCGGCAGCGGTCCCGGCGAGCGCAAGCGCGTCATGGAGACCGCGGAAGCCATTGTGAAGCGCACCTTCGCCTTCGACTCCAAGGCGCAACATGTGGATGTCATCGGCGTGGTCGTCAACGGCAAAAAAGTCTCCGGGCAGCGCTTGGTGTTCACGCCGGGCATCATTCCGGTGTTCACCGCCTCGATTGAACGCAGCCGCCTGGAAGCGAGCGGAGCCGATGCCTGGACGAACGCGCCCGGCGCCGACGCCGGTTCGTGGCTGCGAGCGCGATCGCTGCTGTATATCGACCCGATGGTCCTGCCGGGAGAGAGCCAGGCGGCCGCTCCCGCCGTCCCGGCCCTGGCCGCGACTCCGTCCGCGTCGGGAACGGAAGCTGCGCCGCCCGCGCCATCGAGCGCGGCTTCAGCGGCCAATGCTGCTTCGGCGTCCAACCGAACCAGCGTCAACGCGGTGACCCCGGTCGCAACGAGGAAGAGTTGATGAGCGATCTCATGATCGAAACTCCAGCGGCGGCGCGCAAGTCGCTGTTGACCAGGATGGCGGCCTTCATCGCGGTAACCTCGGTGGTATGGGGCGGCTACTATTGGTGGCGGCCTCCGGCGCCGATGTTGGGCCTGCACCACGTCGAGCACCTGCCGCCTTCAACCAAGGAGGTGTGCATGACCTTCGATGACGCGCCGCACCCGCTGACGACGCCGCTGCTTTTGGCCGCGCTCAAGGGTTCGCACATCCACGGCTCGTTCATGTGCGTCGGCAACAACCTCATGCTTTATCCCGAACTGGCGCGCCGCATGGTGGAAGACGGGCACCACCTGGCCGACCATTCGCAGTATCACCACAACCTCACCACCGTGACCCCCGCCGAATACGATCACGAAGTGGAAACATGCTTCAAGGTCATTAGCGCCGACCACGGCCAACCAACCTCGCTTTTTCGCCCTCCCGGAGGCGGCCTGAACCGCAGCGAGATGCAGTACCTATACGATCACCACGTGACCCTCGCCTGGTGGAGCAGCGACGTCGGCGACTACGCCATACCGGACGCTTGGGCGATCGCCAGCGGTGTCATCGCCACCCTGCGCCCCGGCGATATCCTCCTGTTGCACGACGAACTCGCCAGCACCCCCAAGGCCGTACCCTTGATCGCCAAGGAGGCGTTCAAACGGGGCTACACCTTCGTGCCCATGCCGGAATCGGCGCCTTTGAGATGAGGGATCAGGGATCAGGGGGTCGGGGATTGGGACGCCAGGCGCCGGTATCCGCAATCAGGCTACAGTTACCTTGGCACGGCAAATCGTTCGCCGTAACAACTCCGCGCACACCTCTGTACACTCCGTTCGATGCTCAACCTGCGCATCGCCCGCCATGGCGATGGGCCGATTATGAACGGTACGTTGATGGTCGGGTTCCAATTCCGAGGCGCCGGCGGTAGGTGGTAAGATATAGGACAGGGGTTTGACTATGAATTTAATCCGGTGCTCTCTCGTCTGTCTGCTCTTGTGCTTTTCGTCTCGTGCTCTGTTTGCGGCGCCGAGCGGGACGTTCGTTTCTCCCGACGGCAAACTCAAGGCCGTGTTGTTGCTGGTGGGAGCCTATGGCTACGAAAATATGGAGAGCCAGGTGGATATCCGCACGCGCGATGGCCAATTGCTGTGTTCCCAAAACTTTCAATCCACCGGGCGGTCCGGCAACGGACGGTATATCGAGCACTTCAAATGGTCGCCGAATTCGCGATTCTTCGTGTACACCACATCGAGTTCAGGCGGACATAGCCCATGGCATTACGACACCTTTTTCTTCAGCAGAAAACAGCACCGTATTCTGGACTTCAACGATTACAATATCGTCATCACGGAACCCGATTTCCGGATAAAGCGCCCCGACGTCTTCGTAGGCACGAGGTGGACCGGAGACCCCGGTTTCAGTAGCAATCCGTGCAGGATCAAGCTCGGTTCGTTGTAGGATGGCTGCCCCTGCATGGATCGACAGCGTTGATCGGGCGTCGCACCTGGTCTTTTCATTTCGGAGGTGGGATAGGATGGCCGCGCTGGATCAGCGGTCTCCAAAGTCCCCATGCCCGGTGTAGCCGCGACCGTTCCATCCACCGTGGAGTTGTGGAGGCTCCAGCCTGCTGTTGTATAATGGAACCAAATCGGGTGAGCCCGGTTCACCGAAAGAACAGAGGTCGAGGAGATTGGGGAAATGATGGTGAGATTCGGCAAGTGTCTCGTGGTGTGTTTTCTATTGTGTCTATCGTCTCGCACTCTTTTTGCGGACGACGCCAAGGTTTATCTATCGCCCGACGGCAAGCAAAAGGCTATCGTCATACCGGTTAACGAGGGCAGTGGTGGAACCCAGGTTGACATCCGCACGCGAGCTGGAGACCTGATATGCTCGCGTAGATTTGCCTCGACCGAGGAAGAGGGTAGCGGAAGGTTAGTCGAGCAGGCCTCGTGGTCACCGAATTCCCGATTTTTTGTATTCACCACCAGCGATTCACTTGGGCGCCAACCATGGAACTACTTCACCTTCTTTTTTAGTAGGAGTAGGAAACAAATCGATTCTTTCGGCAACCATGGTATCACAATCACCGCACCGGACTTCCAAATTGAGGCTCCGGATATATTCATCGGCAAGAGGTTGGCCGAAGGGGGCGATTTAGGGGGTTATAGCTTCAAGATCAAGCTCGGCTCACTATAAGTTCGCTTGACTCATAGACCCCACCCACTCGTCATTCCGCCATCCGACATCCGTATTCCCCATTGGCACCGGCTTGCTATACTCGGATCATGGACGTAGCCTCCCTCCTATTCGGCTATTCCAAGGCCCTTTATTCGACTTGGCTTTATTATAAACCCGATCACCTTTTAATCGATTGCGGTGAAGGTGCGTCCACATCTCTTGGCAACAGCGGATTCGCCATCGAGCGCATCTTGCTGACGCACGGCCACATCGACCACATTTCCGGGTTGCCCTCGCTGCTGTGGAGCCGTGCCGCCGGCATGGGCGATACGCAGAAGCCGCTTTTCATCTATTATCCCGAGGGCGATGAGTATATCGCCGACATGCGCTCCTACCTCAAACGCACTTCGGAACGCCTGCCCTTCGCACTGCACTGGGTGCCCCTGGGTGACGGCGACTGCTTCACCTTGGAGGGCACCGCCGGCCACCATCGCGGCGGCCGCTGCATTGAGACCTTCGCCACGCGCCATCGGCACAACCAACTCACGCTGGGTTACAAAATCGTCGAATCGCGGCGCAGGTTGAAACCCGACCATGCCGGGTTGAGCGAGGAAGAGATCCGGCAGCGTGCCCGCCAGGACGGTCCTGCCGCCACCCACTCGCTGATGGAGGACTACACGGCGACGCTGGCCGTTTTCGGCGGCGACGGCCTGCCGCTCGATCCCGCCACCCTGGGCGCCGCCGAATTGCTGGTTCACGAAGCGACTATACTTGATGATGCGGAACGCAAACACCAACTGCACTCGACGGTCCGGGAAGCGGTTGGCGTGGCCGCCGCCGCGCACCCCAAGGCACTGCTCATCAATCATGTCTCGGGGCGCTATCGCGGCGAAGAGATTCGGCGCGCCATATTCCAGAGTGCAATCGATCACCAGATCGATTGCCCGGTGTGGTCGCTGGTGCGCGACCGCTTGTGCAAGACGTTCGAGCCCATCGGGTTCGAGGGAGAAAAACATGAGAAACAAGTGTAGGACCGGGTGCCGGAGCACCTTGGGGTCGGGCGGCGTCATGCCTTGCCCGCTGTTGGCAACCCTGGCACTGGGCATCGCTCTGTATGCGGTTCCCGCGCACGCTCAGTTCGGAGTCCGTCCCAACACCAGTGGTCCCACGACTGCCCCCGCCGCCGCGACCGGGGGCGCCCTCGACTTGCCCAAGGGCATCACCAAGATTATTTCCATCGACGCGCAAAATTCGTTGCTGGTGGAGGTCACCGATCCCGACGACCTCACCAACCACCAATACTTGTTGATCCCCATTCAGCACGTCTATAGCTATGGCATCGCCAAGGTTTTCGGCGGGGGCAACTTACCGACCGCGATGTTCGTTTCGCCGGCCAGCCAGGGCGGCGGCGCGATCAACGGCGCCGGCGGCAATCGGGCTCAACCCGCCAACAGCGGCTCGCCCAGCGGAGGCGCGGTGACGCAGTTCTCGCCAGGCAACGGAGCGACCAGCGGCGCCACGGCTCCGCTTGGCGCTCCCGCTGGAATCGCTCAAATCGTCGGTTCGATGCAGCTTACCCCCAAACCAACAATCAAGTAAGGTCGGCGTTGCGAAAGGCCGCTAACCCGGCACGCTAAGTGACGTATATTGCATGGCTATCATCATCAAGAACAGCAATGAAATAAAATTGATGCGCAAGAGCGGACGGCTGGCGCAGCATACTCTCAATTCGTTGGCGGCGGAAGCCGTATCGGGCGCCACTCCCCGCCAACTCGATGCGTCCGCTCGCAAAATGTTGGAAAGCGCCGGCGCCCGAAGCCCGTTCCTGGGCTATCGGGGCTACCCCGCGACGATCACCGTTTCTGTGAACGATGCCATCGTGCACGGCATTCCGAACGATGTTCCCTTTGCCGGGGGCGATATCGTGTCGCTGGACGTGGGCGCCATATTGAACGGGTTCATCGGCGATACCGCCGGCACCTTCCCCGTCGGCGATATCTCCGAGCGCGCCCGGCGCTTGATGCGCGTCACCCTGGAAGCGCTGCACCTGGGCATCAAGGCGGCGGTAGTGGGGAATCGCACCGGCGATATCGGCTGGGTCATTCAGAACCACGTCGAATGCCACGGATACACCGTCGTGAAGGCGTTGGTCGGCCACGGCGTTGGCCGCTCCATGCACGAGGACCCGCAAGTCCCCAACCACGGCAAGCCCGGCACCGGCGTCAAGCTCAAACCAGGGATGACCTTCGCCATCGAGCCGATGGTCAACGAAGGCACCGACGACGTGCGCCAACTCGACGACAAATGGACCTACGTCACCGCCGACGGCAAACTCTCCGCCCATTACGAACACACCATCGCGGTGCTTTCCGATGGTCCGGAGATACTGACACGGGACGATTGAGGGCGGAACGCCCTCGATGCAGGATGCAACAGGGCGGGCGCCCTGGATGCAGGATACAGGATTCTATGGCAGGATACCGCAGCGTCTGCCACTGCGAACTGCAAAGTTGTTTCGAGGAATACGTCCGCGCTACAATTAAAAAAATCTTGCATCCTGCATCTTGCATCCAGAACCCGAAGGAGCTAATTAATGCTGATCGAAGCACAATCCGCGCCGGCGTTGGAGTTCGCGACATCTTGCCTGGTGCTGCCGGTGTGGCAGGATGAGGAACTGGCGGGCAGCGCGGCGGCGCTGAACGAAAAGTTGGGCGGGCTGGCGGCGGCGGTCATCGCGGAAGATGGCTTCAAGGCAGCCTCCGGCGATACGCGCGTGCTCTATACGCAGGGCGCGGCGGCGGCATCGCGCACCTTGTTGCTCGGGCTCGGCAAGAAGTCGAAGTTCACGCCACAAAAGCTGCGTCAGGCGATCGCCAAGGGCGCACGCGCGGTGCGGGCGCTCAAGCGGGCGGATTTCGCCTTGGAGCTGCCTGCCCTGCCCGGACTCGATGCCACCCAGGCCGCTCTGGCCGCGACTGAAGCGATTGCGATAGGCCTATATACCTTCAGCGACTTCAAGACCGACGAGGATACCCTCGGCCGCACCCAGATCGAGCGCGCCACGCTGCTCACCGAAGCGGCCGGCGCCGCCACGGAGGGAATTCGCCATGGCCAAATCACCGCGGAAGCCAATTTGCGCGCGCGCACGCTGGTGAACCGGCCCTCCAATTTGAAGTGGCCCGATTACCTCGCCAACGAAGCGCGCAAGATCGCGCACGAAGTGGGTCTGGGATGCGAGGTGTGGGATGAGGAACGCATCCAGGTGGAGCGCATGGGCGCGCTGTACGGAGTGGGCATGGGCAGCGACAAGCCGCCGCGCTTCATCGTGCTGGACTATTCGCCGGCGGGCGCAACCGGCGCGCCGATCGTTCTGGTGGGCAAGGGCATGACCTTCGATACCGGCGGCTATTCGCTCAAACCCTCAACCAGCATGGAAGACATGAAGGACGATATGGCCGGCGCCGCCCTGGTGCTGGCCGCCATGTGGGCGCTGCCGGCGCTGAAAATTGGGCGCCGCGTGCTGGGCATTGTACCGACCGCCGAAAATATGATCAACGGCCATGCCCAACGCCCGGGCGATATCGTGACGGCGCGCAACGGCAAGACGATCGAGGTCTTGAACACCGATGCCGAAGGCCGGCTGATTCTGGCCGACGCGCTCAGTTATGCGAGCGAACAAAAGCCGGCCGCCATCATCGATTTCGCGACGCTGACCGGCGCCATCGGCGTCGCGTTGGGCCAGGAAGCGGCCGGACTGTTCGCCAATGACGACGCGCTGGCGGCACGAATCCAGAGCGCGGGCGAGCGCAGCGGCGAGCGGGTGTGGCCGTTCCCGATGTGGGACGAATACAAGGAGCACGTCAAAGGAACCATCAGCGACTTGAAGAACATCGGGCAGGAACGGCGCGCCGGCAGTATCGCGGGCGCGGTCTTCCTCGATAACTTCGTACCCGAGAGCATCCCCTGGGCGCATCTCGATATCGCCGCCGTCTCCCTCATCCGCGAGGACCGGCCGCTCTCCGCTCGCGGCGCCACCGGCTTCGGCGTGCGCCTGGCGCTGGATTTATTGGGAAATTGGGAGTAGCTTCGCCCCATGACCGCCTGCGCCCGCCGGTTTGCCCTCGTCACCGCGCTCTGGCTGTGCGCCACCCTACCGCTGTGCGCCGCCCTGCCGCTGCGCGCGGATGACGCCGCTCCAGCCTGGTCGCCCGACCCCGCGCAGATCGCCAAACTGGGTTCGCCGGAACCCATCGGCGCTTATCGCTTGCGCGTTCCCACCGGCTATACCTATCTGGCGGTGCACGGACAGATCCACAGCACCATCAATGCCTGGGTTGGCCCGGTCCGCGACGACGGCACCCACCCTTACTTGTTGCTGCTAATTGTGCCGCGTTCGGAAGAGAGCGATGTGGGTTCGGTGCATGACGAGTTGATCGAGCGTCTGCACGGCGTGGCGAAGATGCGCATCGAATGGACGCACGACCCCATCGAACGCGGCAACATCGGCGCCTACCCGTTCCAGCGGTCGCACTGGCAAGGGCTCACCCCCGACCGCAAATGGAAGGTTTCGGGCGTGCTCTACGTAAGCGCCGACGCCGCCAATTATATCGTGATCGCCAGCCACGACCTGGCGCCCTATGCCGCCGATAGCCTGCCCGTGGCGGAAGCAGCCGCGCAGACGTTTGAGAAGGCCTTGCCGTAGGGAGACCAGGGCGGGCATCCCTTACTTGCCGACCAACGATCGGACGACCCCGCTCCTCACACCACAATCCACCATGAAATCCAACTGGGACGACGACCTCTCGATACTGACCGCGGAGAACGTGAACTTCGCGGTGGAAACGGCCGGGCTCGGGTCGCGTTTCGCGGCCTGGCTGATCGACGTGATGGTGCAATTCGGGGTACTCTCGATAACCCTCATCGTCTTCGGCATTCTCTCCATCCGCTGGGGCCTTAACACCGACTTTGAGCACTGGTTCTCCTCGATCGCCGGCGCCGTCATGGCGATCGTGGTGTTCCTCATCATGTATGGCTACTACTTTTTCTGCGAGTGGCTGATGCGCGGCCAGACGCCCGGCAAGCATTTGCTGGGGCTGCGCGTGGTGCAGACCTCGGGCTTGCCGGTCACGGTGTGGCCGGCGTTGGTGCGAAACCTTTTGAGGATCGTCGATTTCCTGCCGCTTTTTTATGGCGCTGGAGCGTTGGTCGCCCTGCTGAACGACCACAACCGGCGCATCGGTGACTTGGCGGCCGGTACCGTGGTGGCACGCGAACGGCGCGGCGAGAAGGGCCGCTATATCCTGGATATCGGCGCCGCCGCCGACGCCATGCTGGCCGATTCGCCGGAGACGATCGCGCTCATCGAGGGCGCCGACTACAACCCGTTCACGCCGGCTGCCTTTCCTTCGTTGACCGGTGACATCGAGGAATCGCCGGCTCCCATTCCGGTCGCCGTCGCCAGTTCGCCAGGCGGCGCCACCGCGCCGGGCGCTCCCACCATCGGCGGCCACGCCGGCACCCTGGCCGCGCCGCCACCGCCGCCTGTCGATGCCCGTGCCGCCGCCTGGCGGCTGCGCCTGAACGACCAGGATTACGAACTGGTCCAGGAATTCCTGCAGCGGCGCGGTACCCTCGGCGTCCAGACCAGAACGCGCCTCGGGCAAAACCTGGCCAACCGCCTGTGCCTGAAGCTCGGCGAGCCGCTGCCGCCGGCGCACGCCGTGGAACAGTTCCTCGAAATCGTCGCTTCGTCGTTGCAACGGGGAAGATGATGGATGGTGGATGGCGGATGGCGGATTGCGGATGCTGAAACGGGACGCGAAGATAGCGGGCTAAAGCGAGTTTCGATTTTCTTTGGCGGACAGGTGTGTCCGCCCTACTGGTTATGGAACTCAACCCCATCGTGGTGAAGGAGGTGCGATCGCGATGGCGAGGCCGCGCCTTCATTTTGCTGACAGCCTACGTGCTGCTGCTGGCCGGGACGGTGCTGTTCACCTACCAAACCTCGGGATATAACATGACCCGGCAGGACTGGGAAAACAACGCGCCTCGATACGGCCACGACCTGTTCGAGGCTTTTTCGTATATGCAGGTGCTGGGTTGGTTGCTGATAGGCCCGGCGCTGACCGCGACCAGCATCTCCGGCGAGCGCGAGACCGGCTTGCTCGAAGGCTTGCAAATGTCGCCCTTGCGGCCCGGCCGCATCGTGTGGGGCAAGCTGTCCGCGGTATTGCTCTTTATTGCGCTGATGCAGTTGACCGCGCTGCCCATCACCTCGACGTGCTTCCTGATGGGTGGCACCTCCGGCGGCGAGTTCACACGGGCGTTCGCGCTCGAATTCGCGACCGCGGCGTGCTGCGCGGCTACCGGAATCTATTTTTCGTCCGTCCTGCGCCGCTCCCAAGCCGCGATCACGGTCACCTTCTGCGTCCTGCTGGGTTGGGTCATCTCCAGCGCTTTCGGCCTCATTCTGGGCGTCGGGCCCCCGGCATTGGCCAGTGGTTATCCGGCGCCCTTCAACAAGCTCATTCCCGAACTGGCGCTCTGGTTCGGACTCACCAACCCCGTCATGGCCATGGCCGCGATCGTCGATCCGCGTTCGTATCCCGCGTTCGCGGGTCCGACGGCGTCGCTCCTCTTTCGCGATCCGGTGACGGTTTGCATCGGTTTCCAGGCGGCGGTGGCGCTCATCCTGATGCCGCTCGCCGCGCGCGCCGTCCGCAAACCGCTCCCCGACCCGCAAGTGGCGCCCCGCCGCACGCGCCGCGCCGGCAGAGGCAGCGCACGGACCTCGGAACCCACCTATGAGTACCTCACGGAATATGTCCACCTTCCGGCGGTCGCCAACTGGCGCTCGACCAATCCCGTACTACAGCGCGAGCTGCGCGCGAAATTTCGCTGGAAACGCCTGCCAACCTGGGTCTCTTGCATTTTAGTGCTGGCCGGCGCGGGCATTACCTGGTGGTATATTTATGAAATCGGCGAGATCGCCAATGGCGACCACGGTCCGACCGGCGTGTGGGCATTCTTCAGCATCATCGGCACCATCGCGAACATGATTGCCGTCGCGCTGATGGGCGCCGCCGGCTTTGCGCGCGAGCGCGAGGCCAAGACCTGGGAAGCGCTGGAACTCTCGCAGCTCACTCCCGGCGAAATCATCAAGGCGAAACTGGAGGCGATCCTCACCGGCTGCATCCTGTATTCGATGCCCGTGTGGCCGCTCTTGCTGTTCAGCCTGGCGAGCCAGAATGCCGCTCACAGCGGACGCGACACGATGTCAATCGATCGCGCCATCATGGTCGTGGCCTCGATGCTGGCGACACTATGGTGGGTTACCGCATACTCGCTCTACCTGTCGTGGTTTTTCAAGCGAACCGCGGCGGCGATCGGTTGGGCGCTTGGGTCGCTGACCTTTGCGATGGTGTTCGTTCCCATCATCCTGGTCATGCTGCTTTCGGGTTCACCGGGAAGCGGTCTCGAGGATATCCTTACCGCCACGCACCCGCTGGTGCAAGTCGTCGCCATGCTCGACCAAAGCGAATTCGACCGCTCCGGCGGTGCCGCGGCCCTGGGCATCGTGGTTTCCTTCATCGCGGGTTGGGTCTGGATCGGGTTGCTGCACACCAGCATGAATCGCCAACCGATCACGACGGTCGCCGAGATTTCCTGACCATGCCAACCGCGCGCGAACTCAACCCCATCCTGCTCCGCGAAATCCGCGCGCGTTGGCGCAAGTGGCCCGCCTTCGCGGTGATCCTTGGCTACACCGTACTGTTCGCTTGCGCGGTCGCCTGGAGCTATGCCAGGACCATTGCCGGCGGCACTGCCCTCGACGATACCGGATCGAGCAGCGCCGTGCTGGGGCGCGAACTCTTCCAGCAGCTCAACATCATCCAATTGGTCGGCTGGATAGCCTTGGCGCCGCTGCTGACCGCGCCGGCCATCGCGGGCGAACGCGAAAAGGGCTTGCTCGAAGGGGTGCAGATGTCGCAACTCACCCCGCGCGCCATCATCCGCGGCAAGCT
>Ga0206816_1235_pt1 | contig 11832 bp, 10 predicted proteins | sample Alteio_BWOrgCont_88_FD_152866 | JGI IMG/M metagenome (GOLD analysis project Ga0206816, IMG submission 152866) | Enriched cells from forest soil in Barre Woods Harvard Forest LTER site, Petersham, Massachusetts, United States -... | ecosystem: Environmental > Terrestrial > Soil > Temperate forest >... | reverse complement strand
ATTATAAATTTGTTCCATTTCACTTAATTAACTGACTAAAGATTGAGATTCCTTATCTGTATAAAAGCCATTTCAAAACAACTCGTCCCGGCATTGTTAGGCATTGGGCCGGTGTTTTTTGTTGCACCGGTATTTGCACAGGTAAAGGCACCCACTTCATCCCGATTTAATAAGGATCTGGCCGAAACTAATCTAAGTTTTACCTTACCTAACGGGTTCAGAGAGATAAAACCCGCTAACAGTGATGATTTTGACTACGGAATTGAGCTACCCGATGGTGATTTTGAGATATGGTTCCAAACCAAATCATTAAAAGAAAACAAGCCCGTAAAGCTAAAAAGCGATAAACAAGTTAATCCTGATTCGTTATATGTAGAAATGGGCCGGTCGCAGGCCGCTGCTTTTAAGGGTGACGATAAGTACCTTACCCGTAATATCCCCCAACGCTCATTAGCTGCCTATGGTGCAGATGCGGGCAAAACCTACCTGGTGAACCTGCCCGATGCGCCATCAACAAAACACTATAAATATGCCATGATTGTTGTGCTTCAAAAAAACCACGTAGGCACATTGGAGGCTGTTTGTTTTGCTAACGAGCTGGGCCCCGGTTATTTATAGTGTTTTGTTGATGGCGCAAAGCTGCATTAAGTTTAATCCTTAAAAAAATACCGTCTGAATGTTGATAAGTTAAGATGTTTGAATAATAATTGCTGCATCAAACTTCTATTTTTGCCGTAAGGCGTATTTTACCCATTATTATTCTTTTTTTACAATGGCAGAAGCAATAAATTATGATGATGATAGTATCCGGTCGTTAGACTGGAAAGAGCATATTCGCCTACGGCCAGGCATGTATATTGGCAAACTGGGCGATGGGTCGGCTTATGATGATGGCGTATATGTTTTGCTGAAAGAAATTGTAGATAACTCGATAGATGAGTTTGTAATGGGATCGGGCAAAACTATAGAGATAAACATGAGCGATCATAAGGTATCGGTGCGCGATTATGGCCGCGGCATACCATTGGGCAAGGTGATAGATTGCGTATCGAAAATAAATACTGGCGGCAAGTACGATAGCAAAGCATTTCAAAAATCTGTCGGCTTAAATGGGGTGGGCACCAAAGCGGTAAATGCGCTTTCAAACTCGTTCATTGTACAATCCTACCGCGATGGTCGCACCAAAATTGCTGAGTTTGAAAAAGGCGAACTAATAAAGGAAGAACCCGAAAAGGAAACAACGCAACGCAACGGAACTGCAATAAACTTTATTCCTGACGATACCATTTTCAGGCATTACCGTTTTATACCCGAGTTTGTAGATAACATGATCTGGAACTATGTGTTCCTTAATGCAGGGCTAACGATCAATTTTAACGGTCAAAAGTTTTTATCAGAACGCGGTTTATATGACCTCCTTAACCGCAACGCCGATGTGGAAACCATCCGCTATCCTATCATCCACCTAAAAGGTGACGATATAGAAATTGCCATGACACACGGGCAAGCGTATGGTGAGGAGTATTATTCGTTCGTTAACGGCCAGCACACTACGCAAGGCGGTACGCACCAGGCAGCTTTCCGCGAAGCGGTGGTAAAAACCATTCGCGAGTTTTATAAAAAGGAGTTCGATGCTTCGGATATCCGCGCGTCTATCGTATCAGCAATAGCTATAAAAGTGCAGGAGCCGGTATTCGAATCGCAAACCAAAACCAAATTAGGTTCGCAAAATGTGGGGCCGGAAGGGCCGTCTGTACGGGGATTTATCAATGATTTCCTAAAAAAAGAATTAGACAACTACCTGCATAAAAACCCGGCTACCGCCGATGCCCTGTTAAAGCGCATCCTGCAATCAGAACGCGAGCGAAAAGATATTGCCGGTATTAAAAAACTGGCTAATGATCGCGCTAAAAAAGCATCGCTGCATAACCGCAAATTACGCGACTGCAAGCTGCATTTTGAAGATACACACGAGCGCCGCCAGGATACCACGCTGTTTATTACCGAAGGAGACTCGGCCAGCGGGTCGATAACCAAATCGCGAGATGTAATGACTCAGGCAGTATTTAGCTTAAAGGGTAAGCCGCTAAATTGTTACGGTCTCACCAAAAAAGTAGTGTATGAAAACGAGGAATTTAACCTATTACAACATGCATTAAATATTGAAGATGGCCTGGATGCTTTGCGCTACAATAATATTGTAATAGCTACAGATGCTGATGTGGATGGTATGCACATCCGTTTGTTGCTGATGACTTTCTTCCTGCAATTTTTTCCCGATTTGGTAAAAGCGGGACATGTGTTTATCCTGCAAACGCCGTTGTTCCGTGTACGCAATAAAAAAGAAACCATTTATTGCTACAGCGACGAAGAACGCAGAAATGCGATAGCTAAATTGGGTGTAAAACCCGAGATAACCCGCTTTAAAGGTTTGGGCGAAATATCGCCGGATGAGTTTGGTCTGTTTATCGGCAAGGATATCCGCCTTGACCCGGTTATTTTAAAAGATGCCAATATTAAAGGCTTGCTGGAATACTTTATGGGTAAAAATACGCCTGCAAGGCAGCAGCATATTATCGGCAATTTAAGGGTTGAGAAGGATGATGAAAGTGTGAATCCTACTATTGCGGACGATGATATTGACATGTTACCTATTGCAAGTTAAATACCTGTTTAGATTTGACAACTTGTTAAAAGTTGTCAAATCTTTTTATATCCATTAACAATTCTATCTAAAATATTCCTTATCTTGTATCCCCTTTCTTTATAAGGGCGACAAAATAATGACCAACCACGAAATAAAAATAGCCTTTGAAGAGTACCCTTCAATACATGAACTAAATGGTTCCGACCAAAATTTATGCCTCGAAGCAGTTAATGCTACGGCCAATTCACATTCGCCATATTCAAAATTCAAAGTAGGCGCTGCGCTGCTTTTGCAAAGCGGAAAGATAATTCATGGCAGTAACCAGGAAAATGTGGCCTATCCATCAGGTTTATGCGCCGAGCGTGTCGCGTTGTTTCATTGGGGGGCAACCTATCCCAACGACCCGATAGAAACCATCGCCATAACCGCCTATACCGATAACTTCGAACTGATAAAACCCGTTACTCCATGTGGTTCGTGCCTGCAGGTAATGGCCGAGTTTGAAAAAAAACAGGGCAAACCCATTCGCGTTATTTTATATTGCATAGACGGGCCGGTTTGGATAACCAACGGCATCGAAAGCTTTTTACCGTTCTTGTTTTTTGAAGACAGATTATCATAAATCCCCATGAAGATAAAATTATTTTTATTTCTAACCGCCTTTGTATTTTGTACAAAGCTTTACGCCCAGGATTTTCCATTCGCAAACGAGGTTAAGGCATTTAAGCACCAGGATAGCCTGAATTTTCCAAAGCAGGGAGGCTATTTGTTTATCGGCAGTTCGTCCATTAGGCTCTGGACCGACCTTGGACAACGTTTTAGCAAAGCGCCAATCATTAAACGTGGTGTAGGCGGGTCTGAATTATCGCAATGGGTGGCGTATTATCCGCCTTATTTAGTATATCCTTATAAACCGGGCAGAGTATACATTTATGCAGGAGAAAACGATATTGCCGCAGGTAAATCTGCACAGAGTGTTGCCGATGATTTTTTCAAACTATGGGGAATGATCCGGCAGCAATTACCGGGTGCACCTATTTATTGGCTATCTATTAAACAAAGCCCTGTCAGGGCAAAGACTTATGCGGACGTTATATTGGCCAACAAGCTTATAAAAAGTTTTATTGATACCAAATCCAAAACCTTTTATGTCGACCTTAATACGCCTATATTAAATACAAAAACCGGCATTCCCGATTCCTCCTTATTTAAACCAGATTACCTGCATTTAAACAGCAAGGGGTACGATAAATGGGAGGTTGCTTTAGCGCCGTATTTAAAATAAAAAAGTCCCCCGGTTTGCCGGGAGACTTTTTTATTAAATTTATAAGGTAATTTTTATTTGAATGAACTGTTAACATCGGTTACCTTCCAGCCGTTTGAGCCTTCAACAATGGTAACCATGTCTGTACGTATGTGGTCAGAATATTTCATATCGATTTGATAAACAGTACCATCGCCGGTTTCTTTAACCTTTGTTGAAGAAACTGTGCATTCTTGTTTAACGCCTTCGTTAGCTTTTACATTGGCAATCACATCATCTTTGTCAAGCGGTGTTACACCACTTTTAGAGGTAGAACTGAATGTAACGTCAGCATCTAAAATTCTGTTAAAATCTTTTATTGTACCTTGTGTTATAGCAGCAACATAAGTGCTTATTACATAATTTTCCGTTAAAGGCTCATCGCCGCTTTTAATCGTTTTTGCATTGGCTAGGCCGCAAATTGCCACCATGGCTATTCCCAGCATAATTGATTTTAAAATTCTCATGACTTTATTATTTAAGATTTAATTGTTGTGTATATATTTACATAGACGCTAATAAAATGCCATGGTTACGTTCGCCTGCCTGTTTTAACAAAACTTTAACCTTTGTTACTGTGTAACAAAATTGGCTTGATAAACCTTGTTTGTTTTGGCATTATAATTGACCCCGACCTTTTAAAGAACTATGCAAAATTATAGCTAATAATACCATTAAGACAATAATGCCATATATAAGTTACATAAAATTAAAGATTTAGCAATTAATTAACACATAATTAGGATTATTGAAATTTCTATACCAATTGACACAATTATCATTAAAGTCTGTATTAATTTATGGTTAAATTTAACACGCTGATATTACAGTTTGCAGAACAGGGTGAAAAGACCGGTTGGAGTTACATTGAAATAGCTCCTGATATAGCACAAAAACTTAAACCCAACAACAAAAAATCATTTCGGGTACGCGGTATGCTGGATAGTTTGGCAGTTAGCGGCATGGCTTTAATGCCTATGGGCGGCGGTAATTTTATTATGGCGTTAAAAGCAGAAGTGCGCAGGGCTATTCATAAAAATGCAGGCGCAATGATACAGGTTAGTATAGAAGAGGATACGGCTTTTAAAATTGATGTCCCCGATGACCTGCAGGAATGTTTTGAATTTGAAGACCCTGCTGCCCTGGATTTTTTTAACAGCCTGGCAAAATCGCACCGCGAATACTTTATTAAATGGATAGACGGAGCTAAAACTAATGAGACCCGCGCCAAACGGATCATCAATACCGTAAATGCCATGCTGCGTAAATGGACTTATAATGAAATGTTAAGAGCGATGAAAAAAGACACGTAGATGCGCAAATATGCAGATGTGCAAATAGTTCCATTTTATAGTTAATAAATCATCAGATGTTCAAAAAATCCGCACATCTGCACATCTGCATATTCGCACATTACCCTATCTTTATCAATTCATAATTTTTTAGCTGCTAATGAGTGACGATCTTAATAATCCGGATAACAACCGGGACAATATACCTGCCAACAACGAAGACAAAATACATAACATTACCTCGCTCGACGGCCTGTACGAGAACTGGTTCCTGGATTATGCTTCGTATGTAATTCTTGATCGCGCCGTACCGCATATAAACGATGGGTTAAAGCCCGTTCAGCGCCGCATACTGCACTCGTTGAAAGAGATGGACGATGGGCGCTTTAACAAAGCTGCCAACGTTATCGGCAACACCATGAAGTACCATCCGCACGGTGATGCTTCTATTGGCGATGCGATGGTGCAGATAGGCCAGAAAAACCTGTTGATAGATTGCCAGGGCAATTGGGGCGACCCGGTAACCGGCGACTCGGCAGCTGCGCCGCGTTATATCGAAGCGCGTCTGTCAAAATTCGCGCTCGAAGTTGTTTTTAACCCGGATACTACCCAATGGCAGGCAAGTTATGACGGCCGTAATAAAGAGCCGATAACGCTGCCCGTTAAGTTCCCGCTATTATTAGCACAGGGTGCTGAGGGTATTGCCGTAGGTTTAGCTACCAAGATATTACCGCATAACTTTATTGAACTTTTGGATGCTTCAATAGCTGTTTTGAATGGACAGACACCTAATCTTTTACCCGATTTCCCCACCGGCGGCATGGCCGATGCATCAGCCTATAACGATGGGCAGCGTGGCGGCAGGATACGTGTCCGCGCCAAGATAGTTGAGCGCGATAAAAAGACGCTGGCCATTACCGAAATTCCTTTCACTACTACCACAGGTAGCCTGATAGACAGCGTGATAGCTGCTAATGAAAAGGGTAAGATCAAGATAAAAAAGATCGAGGACAATACCGCGCAAAATGTCGAGATCATGATCCATTTGGCACCGGGCATTTCGCCCGATGTTACGATAGATGCGCTATACGCTTTTACCGATTGCGAGGTTTCTATATCGCCAAATACCTGTGTGATACAGGATGATAAGCCGCGCTTTATGAGTGTAAATGATATGCTGACCGAAAGCACCCATTACACCCGCGAGTTACTGAAACAGGAGCTGGAGATAAAGCTAAAAGAATTGATGGAGAAGATATTTTTCAGTTCTCTACTCAAGATATTCATACAGGAAGGGATGTACAAACATCCAGATTATGAGAGTTCGAGCAACTTCGATATGGTATTGGATGTTTTGAATAGATTGTTCGAACCCTTCTTCCCGCAGTTTTACAGGGCGATAGTAGCAGATGATTATAAGAAACTGATTGACAAGCCGATGAGCAGCATCACCCGTTTTGATGTGAAGAAAACGGACGAACAGATCAAGAACCTGGAGAACGAGATCAAACAGGTAAAACACCATTTAAAGCACTTAACTGACTATACAATAGACTGGTTTCAAAAGCTAAAAGAAAAATACGGCAAAGGCCGGGAACGTAAAACCGAACTTCGCACCTTCGATAAGGTAGAAGCCGCGCAGGTAGCGTTGGCCAATGTAAAACTATATGTAAACAAGGAAGACGGCTTCATCGGCAGCGGTTTGAAGAAGGACGAATTTGTTTGCGATTGCTCTGATATTGACGAGATAATCGTGTTCCGGGCTGATGGTAAGTGCGTGATAACCAAAGTACAAGACAAAGTATTTGTAGGGAGGGAGATAGAACACGTAGCTGTATTCAAGAAGAATGACGAGCGCACGGTGTACAATATGATCTACAAAGACGGGCAAAGCGGGGTTAGTTATATCAAGCGCTTCTCGGTAGTAGGTGTAACCCGCGACAAGGAATACGACCTCACCAAGGGCACAAAGGGAACCCGGGTGTTATACTTTTCTGCCAATCCAAATGGTGAGGCAGAGGTAGTTAACGTGCAATTAAAGCCGCACGCCAAGCTAAAAAAGTTGCAATTTGACGAGAATTTTGCCGAAGTAGCAATCAAAGGCCGCAACTCGATGGGTAATATTGTGACCAAATACCCGGTTAAGAAGATACTTTTGAAGAGTAAAGGCATATCCACTTTGGCAGGCCGGAAGATATGGTATGACGCTATTTTAAAGCGCCTAAATGCCGATGGCCGCGGCAAGTACCTCGGCGAGTTTGATGGCGACGACCGCATATTAACCATCTTTGGTACAGGCACTTACGAGCTTGTCAATTTCGACCTCAACAATCATTTTGATGATAAAATGACCATCATCGAGAAGTATAATCCGGAGAAAGTTTACTCGGTTGTACACTATGATGGCAAGAGCAAAAACTATATGGTGAAGCGCTTTAGCTTCGAGAATACAGCGGTAGGCCGGCAAACCAGTATCATCAGCGATGAGGCAGGTTCCAGGATGCTCATTATATCGGGTGCTACCCAGGCTATTGTGAAAGTTGACCAGTTAAAAGGTGCTACCAAAACACCTGAAACAGTGGAGCTTAACCTTGCCGACCTAATAGATATCAAAGGCATGAAAGCCATGGGCAATCGCCTTTCGGCGCATGTGGTGCAAAGTGTAACGCTGCTTTCAGAGCATGACGATGCCGAAGATGTTCCCGATCCGGAGCCGGATTCTGTTGCCGATACAAAAATCATCATCGCCCCTGAAGATAAAAAAGCCACCGATATCGAGCCGGAAAACATCCCCCATATTGAGCCTGAAGACACCGTTAAAAACTCTGTAAAATTTAATAAAGAGCAAAAGATATCTGAAAAACAGCCGGATAAATCCGAATTGCATGATGTGAACCCCGAATCAATGGAATCACCCCAAAAATCGGTGGAATCAAAAGAAGAAAAATCCGTGAAATCACTGGATGAATCAGTGGAATCACAAAATCAAAAAGCCGTGGAATCACAAAATGAAAAGCCGGAGGAGCCAAAACCCGTCAAAAAAATAGACTTTGAAATCACCAATCCTGATGACATCGAAATTGATGATAAAGGGCAGTTGGGCCTGTTTTAATTAATGTGGCATGAACATCGAAACCATCCGCGCCATCTGCACCCAACTCCCCCACGTTACCGAAGACATCAAATGGGGCAGTGACCTTTGTTTCCTAATCGGCGAAAAGATGTTTTGCGTAACCAATCTTGACCCACCGCTAACGGTTTCGCTAAAAGTAACCGATGAGGAGTTTGCCGAACTATCCAATTCGCCCGGAATTATACCCGCGCCTTACGTAGCGCGGTACAAATGGATATTTGTTGAAGATGCCAATCGTTTTAATGATAAGCAATGGGAGCATTATATTATCCAATCTTATAACTTAGTAAAAGCAAAACTTCCTAAAAAGGTGTTGGCCCAATTAAAATGAAGAAGAACTTACGAAGTTTTGAAAACTTCGTAAGTTTGATTATCCATTATGAAAAAGCTCACCCTCTTCCTCGCCCTTACCATCCTCACCACCATCTGCTTCGCCCAAAAGCAAAAACCAACTCACACTTTTACTTTGGGCGATTCCACCTTTATGCTGGATGGCAAACCGTTGCAACTTATTTCGGGCGAAATGCACAATACACGCGTACCGCGCGAATACTGGCACGACCGTATGCGGATGGCCAAAGCGATGGGCCTTAACACCATCGGTACCTACGTTTTCTGGAATGCGCAGGAGCCTGAACCGGGCAAGTTTGATTTTACGGGCAATAACGACATCGCCGCATTTATAAAAGCAGCAAAAGACGAAGGCCTGTGGGTAGTTCTTCGCCCCAGCCCCTACGTTTGCGCCGAATGGGAATTTGGCGGCTACCCCTGGTGGTTGTTAAAGGACAAAACCCTGAAGGTACGTAGCAAAGACCCCAACTATATCAAAGCCTACCGCGAATACATTTTAGCTTTGGGCAAGCAGCTATCGCCGCTGTTGGTTACGCATGGCGGCAATATTTTAATGGTGCAGGTAGAAAACGAATATGGCTCGTATAGCAACGACAAAGAATATTTAGACATCAACCGCCAGATATTCCGCGAAGCCGGGTTTGATGGTGTGCTGTTCACTTGCGATGGCCCCTCGCAAATGCCCGCAGGTTATATGCCCGGTTATTTGCCTGCCATCAACGGCGAGGACAATCCCGTAAAAGTTAAGGCGCTTATTAATAAATATCACGACGGCAAGGGGCCGTATTATATATCCGAATGGTATCCCGGCTGGTTTGACAGCTGGGGAACGCCCCACGCGGGCAGCAATGCGGACAAGGATGCCGCCAAACTGGACCAGGTTTTAGCGGCCGGAATGTCCATCAATATGTATATGTTCCACGGCGGCACCACACGCGGGTTTATGAATGGCGCCAATATGAGCAGGCGCGACCCATACTCACCCCAAACTTCCAGTTATGACTATGATGCCCCGCTGGACGAAGCAGGAAACCCATCGCCCAAGTTTTATAAATTTAGAGAGGTGATCGAGAAACATCTCCCGGCAGGAAAGCATTTACCGCCGATCCCGGCAAAGCATAAAAGCATCGCCATAGCGAGCATTAAACTAACCAGGCAAGCACCGCTATTTGCCAATTTGAGTAAACCGGTTATTGCTAAGCATCCGCTTTGTTTTGAAGATCTGGATCAAGGCTATGGTTTTGTAATGTATGAAACTACATTAAACAGCGCCATTAACGGTTTATTAAAAATCAAAGAAATGCGCGATTTCGCCATAGTTTATTTAAACGGCGAACGCATCAGCATACTGGACAGGCGGTTAAAGCAAGATTCCGTTCAAATAAAAACGAATGCCGCATATGCCGTTTTAGATATTTTGGTTGAAAACAATGGCCGCATCAACTACGGTCCGTTTTTAATTGACAACCGCCAGGGCATCACCGAAAAAGTGACTATAAATAATGAAGAGTTAACCGACTGGAAGATGTACAAACTGCCATTTAACAACATCGCCGGAATGAAATATACAACCAGTCAATTAAATATCAATAAACAACCTGCGTTATATAAAGGCACTTTCACCCTCACCAAAACCGGCGATACCTACCTGGATATGCACGGCTTTGGCAAAGGCTTTGTTTTTTTAAACGGGCATAACCTGGGCAAATACTGGTACATCGGCCCGCAGCAAACTATTTATGTACCTGCGGTATGGCTTAAAAAAGGTGTTAATGAAATTACGGTGTTTGATGAATTAAACAGCGGCCATACGGTTATTCATACGCTGGATCATTCCGTTTTGAACGAGGTAGTGAAAAATTAATAAATGCGACATAGCTTTCTTTAATCTCTGTGGCCCTTTGCGCCACCTTTGTGATCTTCGTGGTTAAATTACCACCCTGCTATGCACTTTATCCCATATTTTTATATTTTTGGATATTATCACAACCTAATTATAAGCAGCACTATGTTTTTTAACGGCGGTCATTATTATTATCTTATCGTAATATTACAGGCTTTTTGCGCTTTCCACAGCTACCGAAACGGCACGTTAAACAGGTGGATCTTCATTATCGTGTTCTTACCCGTTATAGGCAGTATCATTTATCTCTATAGCGAAATACTGGCAAACAGCCGTATCAGGAAACCCAATATCGATATGGGTGCTATGTTTAATCCGGGCAGTAAGATCACCAAACTCGAAAACGAACTGCGCTTTACCGATACCTTTACCAACCGCGTAAAACTGGCCGATGCCTATTTGGATGCCGGCCAAATTGATAAAGCCATCGAACTATACAACGCCAGCCTTACCGGTGCCTTTGCCGAAAACGAGCATGTATTGGCGCAATTGGTTGTTGCTTATTTCGAAAAGGAACGGTATGATGACGTTATCCGCACCGCTAAAAAGATATATAAGTTGCCCCAGTTTGCGCGTTCACGTGCGCATATATTATATGCCCGCGCTTTAGAAAACAGCGGCAATACCGAGCAGGCCGAAGCCGAATTTAAGCTGATGAAGGGCCGCTATTCCTACTTTGGTCCGCGCTATGAATATGGCCTGTTCTTAATACGCGCCGACCGGCTTAGCGATGCTAAACAAATTTTTGAAGAAATGCTAAATGAAGAGCAACACCTCGGCTCGATGGAAAAAAGAACCAACCGTATTTGGTTTGCAAAAGCAAAAGAAGAGTTGAGGAAGATAGGAAACTAAGAAGGATCGATTTACGAAGTTTTAAAAACTTCGTAAATCTGACGGGGCATAGAACCCTCGCCTGCCATTATTGGTGTGGCTGTCATCCTGAGCCTGTCGAAGGATGTGCGTAAAGGCCTTTGCCCGCGTTGTCTTCGAGAGCCTCAAACTGACAGCCCTCTTGATATCATTTCTTCTTCAGAATTTTCTAATTTTACCACCCGGCATAACCATGCCATTATTAAGGAATGATCTTCTTCAAATCCGCAACCACCTCTTTCGTAAACACTTCTGCGCCAATATCCCGCAGGTGATATTGATCCACAAATAAGCTATCTGTAAAGACAGTAGTGTTATAGTAAATTAAATAAA
>Ga0206816_1232_pt1 | contig 11927 bp, 7 predicted proteins | sample Alteio_BWOrgCont_88_FD_152866 | JGI IMG/M metagenome (GOLD analysis project Ga0206816, IMG submission 152866) | Enriched cells from forest soil in Barre Woods Harvard Forest LTER site, Petersham, Massachusetts, United States -... | ecosystem: Environmental > Terrestrial > Soil > Temperate forest > O... | reverse complement strand
TTTCGCCCAAATCCCTGGCGACCAAATCATGAACGGCTACCGGGCATCCGCCCCCCACGTCAACGATCTCGTGCATACCCGGCTCGACGTGCATTTCGATTACCGGCATCGCTATCTTATCGGCAAGGAATGGGTCACGCTCACTCCGCATTTTTATCCGACCGATAGCCTACGCCTGGACGCCAGAGGCATGGAGATCAAACAGGTGGCGCTTCTCGAAAATGGCCAGTCAAGACCGCTGAAATTCTCCTATGACGGGCTTTCCATAGCCATTCATCTCAACCGCCCGTGGCGCCGGCATGAATCCTATACCATTTATATAGACTATATCGCCAAACCCAACGAGCTTAGGTTCGCTGACAACACCCTGTCGAAATATAACCGGGGCTTGTATTTTGTCAACCCCGACAGCACTGAAAAAGGGAAGCCGGTCCAGATTTATACCCAGGGGGAAACGGAAAACGCATCGGCCTGGTTTCCCACGATAGATAAACCCGATAAAAAGACCACCGATGAGATCCGCCTGACGGTGCCGGAAAAATATATCACCTTGTCTAACGGACGGCTGGCCGACAGCAGAGTCAACAGCGACGGCACCCGTACCGACACCTGGAAAATGGATCTTCCACAGCCACCCTACCTCTTTATGCTGGCCGTCGGTAATTTCCGGGTCTATCATGACCATTGGCGAAATAAACCGGTAGATTATTACCTGGAACCTGCCTATGCTCCTTTTGCAAAACAAATTTTCGGAAACACTCCCGAAATAATCGACTATTTCTCGCGTATCCTGCAGTACGATTTCCCCTGGAATAAATATGCCCAGATCGTGGTCAGGGACTATGCCAGCGGGGGCATGGAAAATACGACGGCCACCCTGCTGAACGAATACGTCCAACAAACACCCCGCCAGCTGCTGGACGCTTATTATAGCAAAGGCCAAAGCACCATCGTACATGAATTGTTCCACCAGTGGTTCGGGGCGCTGGTGACCTGTAAGAGTTGGAGCAACCAGGCTGTCGATGAAACATTCGCGGAGTTCAGCGACGGACTTTGGGCCGAACACAAATATGGAAGGGATGAGGCGGATGCGCTGAGATACCAGGATCTGCAGACTTACCTGAAACGCAAAATCATCGATACCTTACCGATGGTGCGATACCATTACGACAACGAGCTGGACATGTTCGATGTATTGACCTATTGCAAAGACAACGGCGTTTTGAACATGCTGCGCAACTACCTGGGCGATTCAGCTTTCTTTAAAGGCCTGAATCGTTACCTGAAGACCAACGCCTTTAAAAATGCGGAAGTCGAACAGATACGTCTGGCGCTGGAGGAAACCACCGGTCGCGATCTGCATTGGTTTTTCGACCAATGGTATTTTCGTGCCGGACATCCTGTCCTGGATATAAGCTACCGATGGGACCACATGACCAAAACGGAGACCATATATCTTCGGCAAACACAGGACGGGATGGCTTTCATACTTCCCATGGCCGTCGATATCTATAACGACGGGCAGAGACAACGATACAACATCTTCATGAAGAATAAAGATGATACCCTGTCCTTTCGGGCAGACAAGAAACCCGACCTGGTGAATGTCGACGGCGACAAGGTGCTGGTAGCCGACATCATGGACCACAAAACACCCGATGAATACATTTTCCAATATTTTCATGCCCCGTTATATCTTGATCGTTTGCAGGCGATAAATGCCGCCATGGCCAATCCCCTGGATCCGCAAGTGCGGAAAATACTGATCGCGGCGGTGCACGACAAATACTATGGCCTGCGCATTACTGCCCTACATGCCCTGGATCTTCGAAACGACACCATCCTTACCACGGTCGCGCCGCTACTGACCGATCTTGCGCAAAGCGATACAAATACGCTCGTGAGAGCCGCGGCGCTTACCGCATTGGGGAACCTCAAAGCAAGCAAATACCTGCCCCTATTCGAAAAGGCCCTAAACAATCCGTCTTATACCGTGGAGGCAGCGGCCCTGATCGCCATCGACCGTCTGGACCACGACCGGGCCCTCACCCTGGCCAGGCGATTTGAAAAAGACAACAGTGGGCCCCCTGACAACCGCAATAAAGGCAATCACCGCCACGCCCCGATGATCGCTCCCATCAGGCCAAGCGCAATAAAGCAATACCCTCCGTTGATGAGGATGTACCTCGCCGACTTTAGCTCGAAGAGCCCGACGATGGCAATGCCGCACAACACCCAAACCCCGGCCAGCAGTCCATAAAGCAGCCCGAGCCGGAAATCGATATTGGGTGTATTGAGGTACATGGCGAGGTTGGCGGACATGACCAGGGAGAGGAGGATGGACACGCCGAAGATCTTGCCTTTGTTGCCTGCCTTGATCTGCGCGTCTGTAAAATTGTTTTCTTTCATCCAGGCTTTTCCAAAGAGGGCAGGCGAGTACCATACGCCGCCGAGGACAAAGGCGGAAATGCCGGCTATCAATACAGCAATCCAATTAGGGGTCATAAAAAGAAGTTTTCTTCGAATTTATTGGGTATTTTTCCATTGCTTCCGACAAAGGGAACGAAACGGGAAAAAATGGCGACGGAACGGATAAACGATATTGGTTTCAGGCTGATCCTGATTCCCTTCTTCGGTATTGCCATCCCGTTGCTGACCCGGATGATCGATCCGCATTCTCTTTCTCACTGGATGTTCAAGCTGGCCTATGCCTATACGATCGGGGTTGCCTTCGTGATCTGGCAGGGAAACCGCTACCTCTTGTTCTCGTTGCGGAGTTATTTTGACTGGTTCAACCGGCCCGTGCGGAAGATCATTGCACTTTTGCTGGCGATATCATTCTTTACTATCCCGGTATGTTTCGTCCTGCTCACGGGCTGGTATCAGCTATTCAATGACGGTCAGGTGAACTGGGAGGTGGTGCGGACTTCGACGCTGATCATTATGATCTGTGTTATCTTCATCACGCACGTGTATGAGACCGTTTTCCTGGTAAAGGACTCCGAAAGCGAGATGGTAAAAAACGAACAGTTGGAAAGACTCAGGGCACAAGCCGAACTGCAGGCCCTTAAAAACCAGATCGACCCGCATTTTATGTTCAATTCGCTCAACACGCTGACCTGGCTGATCGAGGAAGAGCCGGCAAAGGCAAAGATCTTTAATGAGCATCTGGCGGACGTTTACCGCTACATTTTGCAGAATCGATCGAGGGAACTCGTGATGCTGCAGGAGGAGGTCGGGTTCCTGTATGATTATTTTGCGCTGCTGCAAATCCGGTATGGGCAGGCAGTGCGACTGAGGATGGACGTTGATGCGACGGTATTCGATCGGTATATGATGTTGCCCATCTCCTTGCAGATACTGGTGGAGAATGCGCATAAACATAATGAATTCAGTGTATGGGAGCCGTTGGAGATTGGAATTTGGCTGGTGGGATCCAGACTGGTGGTGCATAATCGGGTTGCCCGAAAGGAGAAGGTTAAAGCCTCGCCGGGGGTGGGATTGTCCAACCTGGATCAGCGGTGCAAACTGGCGATCGGCGCGCCGCTGGAGGTGGTGGAGACGAGGACTGATTTTACGATCTATTTACCTATACTTCCGATTGACTGATGAAAGTCGTTATTATCGAGGACGAGACGCCGGCAGCGGCCCGGCTGAAGAAGATGCTGGCGGCCACCGGGTTTGACATCGAAGTAGTGGCCATATTGGACACGCTGGCAGGGGCATCGGCGTGGATGCGGTCGAACCCGGCGCCGGATCTGATCTTTATGGATATCGAGCTGGGTGATGGATTGAGTTTGGATCTTGTGCGGGAGGTGAGGATTGGTTGCCCGGTGATCTTCGTGACGGCGTATGACGAGTATTGGCAGGAGGCGTTCGAGTATAACAGTATTGATTATTTGCTGAAACCGGTCAAGCGGGAGCGCCTGGAGGCAGCGTTGAAGAAATTCGATGAGTTGAAGGATTATTTTATGACGCGATATCGGGAGTTGGTGGAGAATCGCGGAGTGCATAAAGAGAAATTCCTTGTCCGGCGTGGATTGGAATATGTGTCGATCAGGATGGAGGAGATCGCATTCTTTCATGCTTCGCACAAACTGGTGTGTCTCGTGCGAAAGGATGGGGCGAAGTTCATTTTGGATCGTTCACTGGCGGAGATAGAGAAGCAGGTGGATGATGGAAGGTGGTTCCGGTTGAACAGGAAGTATCTTGTGAATGCAGCGGCGATCCGGAAAGTGACCGCGTTGCCGAAAAGCAAATTGTTGGTGGAGGTGGAGCCGGCGGTAAAGGAGGAGTTGGTGGTGAGCTCGGAGAACAGCGGCGCATTCAAAAAATGGCTGAACAGATAACCCGAAGCCGTCTGGGTCATTCCGGGAGCAATCTTTCCGCATTTGGGAAAAGTACGCTTTAAGCCCTCTCTCTAACTCCCATATCCCTAACCATTTACATACTGGCACCTGGATTGGATAATGGCGGGCATGATCAACCGACTGTTTATGGGTTCCCTTTTTCTGCTGATCGCACCCGTTGCCATCAGCGGCGGATACGATAGGCAAAACAATTCTTCCTTTTCGGCAGCAGAGGCATTGCATCTGAATAAACGTGACAGACAATTCGTGGAAAGCTATATTCAGGATAACCGGAGGATACTATTCCATATAAAACAAAAAGGCCAGTCTCGTTTTACCATTGCGGACGCTGTATTGCACAAATATGGCCTGCCGCCGCAATTGAAATACCTCGCCGTGATCGAATCCGATCTGAAATCGAATGCGGTCTCCCGTGTCGGCGCCGTGGGCCCCTGGCAGCTCATGCCGGAAACCGCCCGGCTGCTCGGTCTTAAAGTTACCGATGACCAGGACGAACGCACGCAGTTTGGCAAAAGCACCAGGGCGGCGGCCAGACACCTGAAAGACCTTTTTTCCGAATATGGAGACTGGTTGCTGGTCCTGGCGGCGTACAACGGGGGCGAAGGCCCCGTCAATCATGCTATCCGGAAAGCGGGAAACCGCAATTTCTGGTTATTGCAAAACTATCTCCCGGCCGAAAGCAGGGACCATGTGAAAAAATTCATCGCCACCCTTTATTATTTCGAAGGCCCGTCAAGCGCAGCCGCCTTTAGCCGGGCAGCCGCACCGGCTCCACTCATTACCGCACAATCATCGTATCAAAAACGGACAACCGGGCTGGACTGAAAAATCATAACTAGATGAAAGTCAAGTACTTGTCGGTATGGCATTGGGTTGGTTGGTCCAAGAAAAAGCCCTTGTCGCGCTCATGCTTTACCATCAACTCAAATTGGCTTTCCGCAACATCCGAAAGAATACCGTTTTTTCCCTCATCAATGTCTTCGGTCTGACCGTCGGACTGACCAGTTGCATCATTATCAGCCTGTACCTCTATCACGAGTTTTCCTACGACAGATGGCATCCCGGTCACCAACAGATCTACCGGGTGAACAAACTTACCGATGAGAAAGGAAAACAGGCGCAGCGTAACGGCATCACCCCAGGCCTGCTGGCGCCGGCCGCACTAAAAGAGATCCCCGACATCATCGCGGCTGGCCGTTTCCGTCCCTGGTTCAATGACGTGCTTGTCAGCTACGACACGGTCTCGTTAAAATTGCAGGATGTGGCCTATGCCGACGAGGCCTGGCTTGAGCTTTTCAATTTCCCCCTCGTCCGGGGCGACAGGCATAGCGCACTCACAGAACCCTTCACCGCCGTCATCACGGCCTCGGCAGCCCGAAGCTTTTTCGGCAATGCCGACCCCATTGGCAAGACCCTCATCACACTGAACGATATACCCGTCAGGGTTACCGGAGTGGCCAGGGATATCCCTTCCAACTCCTCCATGCGCTTCAGTCTGCTGATCTCCTGGCCTACGGTGACCTCCCCGGCCAATGCCAACTATTTCTTCTGGATGAACAACTGGACAACCCAGGTCGATTTCACCTTTGTAAAACTTTCGCAACAGACAGCGGCAGCCGACGTCGGACGCAAACTATCCGATCTTCTCCACCGGCACATGCCCGAGAAGGAGTATTCCTATACGCTTTACCTGCAGGCGCTGGACGATATCCACCTGCATTCATCGGACATCCTCTATGCCGACGTCTTCCACAGCACCAGTGGCACCATCGTGTATACGTTGATGGCCGTCGCCGTTTTTATCCTGTTGATCGCGTGTTTCAATTTCATCCATCTCACCACCGCGGGTGCGCTCGCAAGGGCAAAGGAAACAGGTGTGCAAAAGGTACTGGGCGCCACCCGCATACAGCTTATCCGTCAATCCTTTGCGGAATCCGTTTTGGTTTGTGCAATATCCCTCCTCCTTTCCCTGGTGCTGGCCCGGACACTCCTGCCCTTCTTTGACCGGCTGACCGGCAGCCCTCTGAACTTTCATCTGCTGCCCGTATGGAAATCTGGTCTTGGTCTGGTCGCATTATTGATCGCCGTGAGCGCGCTGGCTGGTGCATACCCCGCCCTGTTTTTGTCCAGGTTCAGATCGACCGACGTTTTCCGCAATATCATAAGGGCAGGCAAAGACGGCTGGTTACGGAAATCATTGGTGACCACACAGTTCGTGCTATCCATCCTGCTGATCATCGCCACTATTGCCGTACGCCGGCAGATCATCTTTATGACCACAAAAGACCTGGGTTTTGATAAGGAACAACTGATCGTCCTGCCGCTGGCCAATACAGATCTCGAAGGAAAAGGCAGCGAGTTCACCAAAGCTTTGCAACAATGTCCCGGCATTTTATCGGTCACTGCAACCAACCGGGTACCAGGACAGTCGTTCAACGGTTACGGCATCATACCCGAAGGATTCCGGCTCGATGACCACCTCCTGGCCAATGTCCTGGAAACGGATACCCGGTTCGCGTCCACCTATGGCATGCAGTTGACGAAGGGGCGCTTCTTTTCCGCCGATCTGCCAACCGATACGAACAATGCCATCGTCATCAACGAGGCCATGGCCCGTTACCTCAATTGGAAAGATCCGGTTGGAAAACGATTTGAAGTATACGAAGAAACAAAAGGAAAAGTGGTCGGCGTAGTGAAAGACTTCAATTTTGCCTCGCTTCGTGAGAGCGTACAACCCCTGGCATTCCTCCTTAGAAATAATCCGCTTTACCTGTCGGTCCGGATAAGACCGGGTTCGGCCCAGGCCACCATCGCCTGGCTGCAGACCCAATGGAAGCGGTTCGACCAGCGATATCCTTTTGACTATTTCTTTCTCGATCAGCAAATGAACCGCTACTATCAATCGGACAGCCGTCTTCTCCGGGTGCTGGCCATTTTTGCCGGCATCGCCATTTCTATCGCCTGTCTTGGATTATTCGGTATCAGCATCTATACGACCAAACAACGGACAAAGGAAATCGGGATCAGGAAGGTCCTTGGTTCCAATGTTGCAGACATCATCGCCCTGCTTTCCGGCGACATGATCAGGCTCGTCATATTGGCCTGTCTGATCTCCTTTCCCCTGGCGTGGTGGGCACTGGATCATTGGCTCCGGGATTTTGCCTATCGGGTCGATCTTCCCCTATGGATCTTCCTGACCCCATCGGTCGTCATCGTGCTCATCGCTTTTGCGACCATCAGTTTCCAGGCCATAAAAGCCGCGCTCGCCAATCCTGTGATCAGCCTGCGATCTGAATAAAAAGCCTTTCATCCTATTTTAACAAGGTTATCTCATAAATCCATCAAATCTTCGCATCGAATTTCGATAGCTAACCCGATCGCCGTTTATGAGAACACTGACCGTCCTTCTTTTACTGCAAACATTGATCACCTCAGCCATTGGTCAGAATGGACAGGGAAAGATCAGCGGCAATATCAATGACGCCTCGGGCAAACCGCTGGATGCCGCCTCTGTCTCGTTGCTTAAAATGAATGACTCCACCCCGACCAATATGGCCACCACCGACGCATCCGGCCATTTCAGCATCAATCATGTAATAGCAGGAAAATACATCCTCTCCGCCTCCCATGTCGGATATGTCAGCTGGTTTAGCAAGCCCGTTGAGCTATCTCCATCTAAAGCGTCCCTGGTCGTCGGCACCATTGTTCTCGAGTCATCCGATGCCTCACTCGGCCAGGTAACGGTGGTCGGCAAACGCCCGCTTATCGAAAACAAGATAGACAAGACCGTGGTTAACGTGGAGGCTTCCGCCACCAACGGCGGCCTCACCGCTTTGGAAGTGTTGGAAAAGTCTCCCGGTGTCATGGTGGACAACGATGGCAATGTCAGCCTCAAGGGAAAGCCGGGTGTGGTCATCATGATCGACGGCAAACCTACTTATCTCAGTGCGCAGGACCTTGCCAATTATCTGAAGAATATGCCGGCCAGTGAGCTCGACCAGATCGAGATCATGAGCCAGCCCCCGGCCAAATATGACGCTTCAGGCAATTCAGGAGTGATCAATCTCATAACCAAAAAGAATAAAAACAATGGCTTCAACGCATCGGTGACGCTTACCGCCATCATTGCCAGGTATTTCAAAAGCCCCAATAGCCTGAACTTCAACTGGCGCCAGGGAAAATTCAATATTTACGGTACCTACGGGTATGCCTGGTGGGATGGGTTCAATGACATCCATGCCACCAGCAGTTTAAGGGAAAACGCACAAACGCCATTCGACCGGTATACCTACCAACACACCTACGGCAGGTATTCTGACCGTGGCCAGAGTTTCCGCGCGGGGGTAGATTATTTTGCAGATAAGAGCACCACCATCGGGTTCTCGGTCAATGGCACTATCGACAAAGAGTGGTTCACTTCCGGCTCCAGCACCGATTTCTACGACAGCCTGCACAATTACGTTCAGTACAATCTCGCCCAATCGCTGAACCGGACCCCACAGACCCATTTCGGCTTTTCCGGGAACTTGACCCGCAAGCTGGATAACAAAGGCAGCGAGCTGTCCATAGATGCCGACTACATCTTTTACAATACGCAAGGCACCATCACTTCCAACAATTATTTGTACAATGTGGATAACCTCCCCTCCGACGCACCATATCTGCTCAACGGGTTACTGCCTTCGAAGATCGATATTTATAGTCTCAAAAGCGATTATAAGAAAATCCTTGGCCCCGATATTACCCTGGAGGCTGGCGTCAAATCCAGCTACGTACAGACGGATAACAATGCCATTTATACGCTATACGACGACACGTTAAAATCCTGGCAGCCGGATACCGACATCAGCAACCATTTTATTTACAAGGAGAATATCAATGCGGCGTATCTCAACTGGCAACAACGGGTTGGCAAGCTGTCCATGCAACTGGGTCTGCGCGCCGAGCAAACGAATACCAGTGGCAACCAGACCGTCAAAAATGTGGATTTCGCACAGCATTATGTCCAACTGTTCCCTACCGCCTATTTTACCTACAAGACGAACGACAAAAACACCTTCGGGATCTCTTACGGAAGACGGATCGAACGACCCTCCTATCAAAGCCTCAATCCCTTCCGTTTCCAGCTGGACCGCTATACCTACGAACAGGGTAATCCCAATCTGCAACCGCAATTCAGCAATAATGTCGAGCTCAGCTATAATTACAAAGGCGAGCTGAACCTATCCGCTAACTATACGATGACCACCGATATCATCAGCGACGCCATCATCACGTTCAAAGAACCCGGCGATTCCAACTATACCATCTACCAGACCAGCGAGAACCTGGCTTCGCAACGAAATATCGGTCTGTCGGTCAACTATAGCAAACAGCTGACGAAGGCCTGGATGTTGAATGTCTTTTTTAATTTATACAATAATCACTATCGCGGGGTAGTCGACAGCACCGACATCGATGTAGGCTTTACTTCTTTCAATGCCAGTTTCAACACGCAATACAGCTTCAAAAAAGGATGGATCGCCGAACTCAGCGGCTTCTATTACGCCAAAGATTATATCAGCGGAGTCCTGCTGGCCGATGGCCGCGGGATGTTCTCGATGGGTGCATCCAAAAAAATATTTTCCGGGAGAGGGACCTTCAAACTCAATCTGCGCGATCCCCTCTATCTCATGAGCTTCAATGCGCACAGCGATCTCGATAAAGGGTTGACCAATACCCATTCCATCTGGGACAACCGCAGGATCATCCTCACCCTTGTCTACCGTTTCGGGAAGAACGCGGGCAACCAGGTCCAGCGAAGGGGCAGCGGGGCCAGCGATGAACAAAGCCGGGTGGGCGGCGGCAACGGACAGCAATAGACCCTTCCAAATAACTTTCGTTCTATTGACGGCCTCCCGCCGGCCCTGTAGTTTTGGTGCGTATGAAAAGCGCAATACTATTTTTCCTGTTGGCCGCGGCGTTCGGCAGTCTTGCACAGCCGCAAACGTCAACCGCGTCTTCCTCCGGCGCCCACGATCCCACATACATCAACCAGGTGTACTTTTGGGCCCCCGATAGCCTGATGTCGCTGGAAAAGGCCAGCGGGGAGATGAAGCCGAAAATGAAGGCCATGGGTTTCGGCGGGGGCGGAATGGCCTATATACTGGATGGGGCTCGTTCGGCTACCCGGATCAAGGCGGCGGACAATCTACGATTTGCCATAAAGCTCAGCGGCATGATGGATCCTACAATGGTGATCAAACTCTACCAGCTGGATCCTAAAAAAAAGAGCCGCGAAGCCACGGTCAGCAGCCAGGGCGGCATGTTCAATAAATCGGCCGCAAAAACAAAGAATGGCATCGATTGCAATGTCCAGAAATCCGGGACCGATGTCTATATTCTTATTCCCGCCACACGTTTGACGCCCGGAGAATACGGGTTTATGAATATGATGCAGGCGACCGGCGGCGGGGCCCAAGTGGCCTACACCTTTTTCACATTCGGGATCGATCAATAACACCTCATAACAAATCGGCAGGGTTATGAGAAGCCTTCAAATCGAAGTATTTGAGGGCTTTTTTATTTTATATTTGCGGGCCCGTTACAAAATCGATCGCATGAAACGTATTTCCGGATTTTTTCTAGCACTGGCCCTGTCCCAAACGCTATTTTCCCAGCAGGTGATCCCAGCCAGCAACACCAATTGGAGTGTGCATTACCAGGTGACGGTCATCGATCAGATCCATACCTCGTTCAAGGCCGCCTACAGCGGCACGAACAGTCTTGCCGATACGGTGGAGCCGGGCGCCACCAGTGTTACGTCCACGTTATTCATAGGGCGCAACTTATGGAAGGGGGCCGCTTTCTATTTCGACCCCGAATTGTCCGGCGGCCATGGACTCAGCGCCGCGGTCGGCGTGGCGGGAGCCTTGAATGGCGAGACCTATCGTATCGGCGACCCTTCGCCGGTGGTATCCATCGCCAGAGGCTATCTGCAACAGATAATCCCGCTCGGCGGCACCGATTCGGTATTTCTCGATAACGGCAAGAACCAGGTGGCCGCTAAAGTACCTTCCAACAGACTTGCCATCAGCGTGGGAAAATTTTCCATCTCCGATTTTTATGATATCAACACCTATAGCCATGACCCGCGTACGCAATTTCTCAATTGGTCTCTGATGAGCAATGGCGCCTGGGACTATCCCGCCAATACCAGGGGTTATACGCTGGGAGTCGTGGTAGAATGGATCAAACCGCGCTGGGCCTTGCGGGTTTCGAGCGTTGCCGTGCCTGTCATCGCCAATCACTCCGAAATGGAATATGTTTTTGGCAAGGCGCATTCCGAAACCATCGAATATCAACATAATATAACCATCGGCCACCAACCCGGTATCCTGCGGCTTCTATATAGTTATACGGCTTCCAGGGCGCCTTCCTACCAACAAGGCCTGGAGGCCCTGAAAGACGGGGACACCACGACGCTGAAGGTGATCTCCGGGAATGCCAAAGCGAATAGCTATGGCGGGAATAAAACCTGTATCGGTCTGAACCTGGAGCAGCAGATCACCGATGTTA
>Ga0206816_1231_pt1 | contig 11930 bp, 7 predicted proteins | sample Alteio_BWOrgCont_88_FD_152866 | JGI IMG/M metagenome (GOLD analysis project Ga0206816, IMG submission 152866) | Enriched cells from forest soil in Barre Woods Harvard Forest LTER site, Petersham, Massachusetts, United States -... | ecosystem: Environmental > Terrestrial > Soil > Temperate forest > O... | reverse complement strand
CAACAACTGCGCCAGGCTTACGTTATTCAACTGGAGATTATTGACATTTATCTGCGTGGCATCCGCCTGTTGGGCGGTTGCCGCCGCCGGCTCTTCCGGCAGTCCATTGGCCGGGTTGATTGCTGCGGGCGGGCCGCCGCCGCCGGGTCCGCCAGGTCCCGTGACCGCAGTCGCAGGGATGGCTTCCACATTCGGATTAAAGAGAAAATTGATGCCCTGCTTGTCCGGGTCGCGCAATTGTGCCTGCTCACGCAAATAACGAATCACTTCGCTCAACGGCAATGACTGGAACTGTACGTTATCCAGTTGGATGCGGTTCAATTTGCTGTAGATCGCTTCCCGTCCCTGTCCCGTGTAAACCAAATTCGTCATGAAGTAAGGATTGGACAAATTCGTGACGCTATTGACCGGCAGTTCCCACGCCCGTTCGACCTGTACAATCCGCTCATCATTATCGAGCGTCTGGTGATGGTCTTCCCGGGCGTAACGCGCCTGCTTGACCAAGCTCAAATAATAGAACGCACCGCGGTTGTCAGGATCCAGTTGCATTGCCTGTTGCAATTTTGTTTGCGCCTCCTCCAGCTTGCCTGCCTCATAAAGCATCTGTCCGTCCCGCGCCAGCGTTGCCGAATCCAGCTTCTGGTTTTCGATTCCCGGAAGCTCCTGCTGCGTCGCCAGGTCCGGCCTCACCCCGCGCATCTGCGCAATCAACTCGTCATTGTGCCGCTTGAACGCAATCGCATCAGGATCGTTCGGCGCCACTTTCAGCACCCGCAAAACCTGCTGGTCAGCTTCATGCAAATCTCCCCGCCGTTGCGCTTCCCGCGCCAGTTCCATGCGCACGGAAACTAATCCGGAAATCGTCTGCTCCGTCTCCTGTGGAATCGGAATCTTGCCGCCGATGTCCTCCACCAGGTTATACGCGTCTTCATAAAGCTGCGCGGCGGCCACATAATCTTTTTGCTCGACCGCGGCATTGGCCGCTTCAAGTTTCTGCTGCAACACGATCTTGTCCGCCTGGCGCATCACCGCCTCATTGACGGCGTTGTTTTGATACGTAGGACTGGTCTGCGCAGGTGCCACGGCGGTGGCCAGCAAAAGAATAAACGGTATCGGGAAGAGGACTGCTTTGGTCATGGGATTGGAAGCGCGTTTGCGCAAGTTCTAGACAGAATTTTTCACGGCTGATACGGCAACGTTGTTTTTTTCTGGTTTGATTCGGCTGATACTACCACCTCGTTTGGGTCTATGACAACTACTTTATACTCACTGCGATTAAATTTTAAATCCCCGTCCACGCGCTGGTCGTTCCATTTTTTTCCTTCCGGCGGGTACGTCAGGTCTGCTGCATAACCGGCCACCTCCTGGTACGGTTTATTCTGCGCCAGGTTTACCGTTTCCCCTGAACTCAGTATCTGTAATACCAATTGCGGATCATTCGCCGCCCCGGTCGCTGAAATCAGCGACAATGCCTCATCCTTGTCATGCACGGACAAGTAATGCTGCCGGGGATGGCGCTGAAACGCCTGCTCCGCATTTTGTTGCTCAATGCTGATGACATAACGCGCCCCGTTGAACTGGTTCGCCGGCTCGATCCTGTCCAGCCGCAAAATATAATATAGGGGTTTGACGCCCGTCACCTTGAGTGCCCCCACCCCCACTTCATTCCCGGTGGCGATTTTAATCCATCCCCCATCCGTCCTTTTCTGCCATTGTACCGGATTAAACAGACGATTCGTCGTTTCAAAATCCAGGGCATAGGGCGTTTGCACGCGGGCCAGCGCCGCGTCCTCGGTCGACATGTTCAGGGCCTGCAGCGGTTTGGGCGGGGCATTCACGATGCCGTTCACGATGCCCTGCACCACATCCTTGTTGTGCTGGATGATGACAGGCAACGCCAGCAGGCAGCCCACCAAACCCAGCAGCACGGCGCCGAGTAAAACCTTTTCGTAATTTTTCTTTATGAAACTCATTTTGCCGTCAATTTCACGACTTCAACCGCCATCGTCACCTGCAATAATTGCTCGTCCAACACCGTTTGCAGCCCGCCGTTTCCCGGAGGTTGCGCGCCAGCGGGATAAGTTCCCGGCGGAAAATTTCCTGGCTGCGGAAATCCCGGCTGCGGCATTCCCGGCTGTGGAAATCCGGGATTAGGCATGCCCCCCGGATTTACCCCGAACGGCATCTGCGACCCCGAAGCCGGCATCACATTGACCCCTTTCACCACAAACGCATAATCCGTCGCAGCCAGCTTCGCCAGCACATGCCCCAAATCCGCCGAAAAACAACGGAAGGTTACGATATACGGTGTGGCCGTCGCCAAATCGCTCGTCACCGATTTGTCGGCCAAATAATCTGATTGCGGTCCGGTGGCGTCGTTGTCCGAAATCATCTCCCGCTGTATCCCGTCCAGCGCGTTGATCTTGGCATCGAACAAAATGTCACAGAGCGCTTTGATCTCACCCAGGTGGCTCGCCAGCGGATTCAAACTGTTGGGCGCGAACGTCACCAGGTTCCGCTCGGCTGCAAACGAGAAACTATAATCCGGCGGCAGCCCCACGTTGGCATTCGTTGCCTCCAGTTGCAGGTCCTGGAGTGTCTTTCTCAAATTGCCCGCAAACTGCTCGGTCGTCACCACGCCATCCGGAGGATTCGGAATCGGCTCCACCGGCTTAAAATGCTCCCTCGCCTCGCCGATCCATTTCCGCAATTGGGCTTCCTGGTCCTTCGCCGCGGCGATATTGTCATCGCTCGGTGACGGCTGTTGGGTCAAATAACCTCCCAAATCAGAATAAGCCTCGTTCAAATCGCCCATTTTGGCGCTGTTATCCCGCCAGCTCTTGAAACCGTAATAACCGGCCGCGCCCAGCAACAACAGGGCAATCAAACTGCCAATCGCAAAAAATAAATTTCGTTTGATCCAGGCCATATTATATCTATTGCGAAAGATTGAATGACGGCGGGTTGGTCAGGACCAGGTTGACTCCAAAAGTAAATGTATGGTTTGCATCATCCTGGCTGATGTTGCCCGCCAGGACGGTCGCCTTCGCGTCAAAATACTTGCAGGCCTGTAATTCATTTTGCACCGCATAGGCCATGTCGCTGTTCGCCGACGGATCCACATCCTGCAAACTCACCGCGCGGCACAACAACGAAATCGAATTGGTCGTCTGCGTGGACCCAAGTGTCGCGCCCGCTTGCATTCCTCCTGGCATTCCCATTCCCGGCATCGATTGCCCCGGCATCGGTTGTCCCGGCATTCCTGCCATTCCCATCCCGGTCGGCATCGTCGTCATCTGCTCGATCCATATGCCCGCCTGCACTCCCGGCTTCTCGGTCGACAACTTTTTCTCAACGTCACTCTCCGCCCGGATCAGCGACATCCGCGTTTCCGCCAGCACGTCGCCCCAATAATATTGTGCCTGCATCCACGCTGCCACCTGGTCGGCCTCGCTCTTGGTCTTCTTTTCCTCGCTCCATACTTTGGTCATCCGGTTGGCCTTGTCGCGGGCCTCATTCAGTTTCGGCTGGATATTTTCAATCGCCGTTTCCTTCGACTGCGCCAATTGCGAAAAGATCATTCCCACCGCAAACGCCACTAGCACCAGGCTGAAAACCGTGCACAGCAGGTACGGCTTCTTCTCATTGAAATTCCGCCAGCGCAACGTGCTCTCTGGCATCAAATTCATTTCCACCGGGCAGTTCGCCAGGTTCCGCAGCCCCAGCCCCACCACCTCGGCCAGTGAATGCGCCACCCGCGCCAGCGATTCCAAATTCACCGCCGGATCAATCTGCACGTTGCGGAACGGGTTGAAATACTCCACCGGCACATTCAGCTTCTCCGCAAAAAATTGCGCCGTGTAAGGCATGATGCTCGCCCCGCCCGCCAAAAATAATCGCTGCGGCGCCGACCCGCCCTGCTGGCCGCGATAAAACTGCAGCGTCTGGTTCACCTGGATATGCAAACGCGTCATGAACTGCCGCGCGATTTTTGAAATCGCCGCCTGGTTGGGGTTCTCTGGCTCCTCGTAGGCGCCACCCAGGCTCACAAAGCCTTCCTTGATTTTAATCTGCTCCGCGACTTCAAATTTCAACTTCGATTCATTCGCAAAATCCTGCGTGATCGCGTTGGCTCCCAGCGGAATGCTCCGGGAAAAAACCTTCCCCTTTTCAAAAAACAGCACGTTGCTCGTCTTGGCGCCGATGTCCAACAGCATCGTGCAATCTTCCAGGTCGCCATAATTATACTTGAAGGCGTTGCACAGCGCCGCCGGCGAGACATCACACAACTGTAATTTCAGCTTCACCGAATCCGCCACGCGGAACAATCCTTCCACGATGTCGGACTTGATCGCCACCAGCAGCACTTCCAGCTCTCCGCCCGCGCTTGAGCCCATGATTTGGTAATCCCAAACCACCTCCGCCAGCGGGAAAGGAACGTTCTGCTGCGCCTCGTATTGGATGATTTGCGTAACCTTGTTCGCATCCACCGGCGGCAATTTGACAAATTTTGAAAAAACCTGGAACCCGGGGGCGCACACGTTGATATTGCGCGCTTTGAGCCCGCTCTCCGTCAGTGTCTCCTTCAATATCTTCAGGATTGTCGCCTCGCGCGTCGCGTCCGCCGAGCCTTCCACTCCCAGCGGTTTGATATCAAAATATCTCAGGCACAATCCACCAGCCTCGTTGATATCGAACTCGGCTAGCTTTAGGCTGCCTGCCCCGAAATCAATGGCCAAAAAGGATTTTGGATTCAACATGGCTGTACGCTTCCCGCTGCTAAAAAACTATACTTAATGTCCTACTTATCGTTTTTATCGCGGCAGTCCTGCTGTCTACCGCAAATCATTTCACCGGTCAAACACTATTCTTGCAAAATATGAAAAAACTTTCTTTAAGGCGCCCCTATAAAGCATTGACCGAAAACAGATAGCACTGAGCCGGCAAATGCCTGGCTCGATGCTACAGCTTCGATGGAAATGCGCTCAGAAGCCCGTAAACTACTGACCCTATTGCCGTTGCCGCTACAGATGTATCTGCCTGCCTGCCTGTTGTCAAACTCATCCCGTTATTTTGCGATCATTCCCGTCTGTCGCGCATAATTAAACAATCCCCCCGCGTCCACCACCGGCCGGACATCCCCCAATGGCTTGAAGCTGTAAACCTCACCCGAGTTCTTCACCGTCACCGTTTGCGCGTCCAAATCCACCCGCACGACATCTCCCGTCTTTAAGGTCTGGCAAAGCCGCTTCGTCAGCTCGCAGGGATACAATTCCCCCGTCGCTACCGAATTACGAAAGAAAATCCGCGCGAAACTCTCCGCCAAAACCACCCTGCACCCCGCCGACCCCAACGCGATCGGCGCATGCTCGCGCGAACTACCGCAGCCGAAATTCTTTCCCGCCACCACGATCGGATACTCGCTGTCCATCTGGCCCTCGCGCACAAACCGCGTCGCATAGAGCGATTCCGGCAAACCCGCCATCGCATGGCTCCCCAACTTTTCGTATTCCTCGGGAATCGTCGGCACCAGCGCCAGGAACTGCGCTGGGATGATCTGGTCCGTGTCTATATTATCACTCACCACATACACCGGTCCCTCAAAAACAGATTTCGTCATGGATGCATCTTGCCAGCCCCGCCAAAACTTTTCAATTCCAATCATACTCTTCCTCAGTCTCCAAACAGGTTTCATGCTAAAGCATTTTTCCTTGCCTGATTATTTTTTTCTGCGTCAAATGGCGACACCCTAGGAAGGTAACCATGAAAATTTTAAATCGCGCAATCTTTTGGCTGTTTCCATGCCTCTTGGCACTGGCGCTTTTCCGCCCCTTCAGCGGTTTTGCCTTGGTCGACACGAATAATTTCAACAATTTTTCGTGGCTCAAAGTATTGCCGCCGGGATATTGGCTGGACAGTTGGAGCTTTGAAGAAACGAATTGGGATTCCGATTTCGGATTTCCCGCGTTGAGCTTTACCAATATTGAGCAAGCCCCCGATTGGGACGGCAACGCTTTGCAGATGGACTCCACCAACGCCGCCTGGCTCACTTACAACATCGTGGAAGATGCTCCCGGCTACGGCGAGTATACCAATCTCGCGCTCAATACAGGCTCAATCGAATTTTGGTTCGTTGCCAATTGGGAAAGTGCCGACACAAATTTTTATGGCACTGGCCCCGGCGATTGGGGACGGTTTATAGACGTTGGCACGTGGACCACTAACGCCAATAACGATTGGTGGTCGCTCTATTTGAATCCTTCCGGCACCGGCATCTACTTTTCGAGCGGGACAAATGGCATCAGAACCAATTACTTGAGCGCGCCGATTTCATGGGATTGGAACACGTGGCACCTGATTGTCCTGACGTATTCGCCTACGAACACATCCCTCTATCTCGACGGCGAACTGGCAGCGAGTGGTGATGGCGTCCGATACGTACCAAGCGGCGATATTTTGACAAACGGCTTTGCTATCGGCAGCGACTTCACCACCGGAATGCAGCAGGCTCATGGGCAGTTCGATGATTTATATACATATAGTTATCAGTTGAGCGCGGACGATATTGCCTATGATTACGCGGAAATATATCCCGAATTGCCGGGAACCTTTAATCCCGACGATGGCTTTGGGCCACTTGGCCCTCCACCACTTCCTGGTGGCGGCAGTGGATCGGGCGATAGTGGAGGCGGCGGCGGCGGCGGTTTTATTCCACCTGTTTATGATTACGGAAGCAGCCTTTGGGTCGCCGCGCTGGGAATAACAAACAACGCCCTTTCCTTGCTAGCGACGAATACGCAAGCTGACATTCTATATGAAATTCAGGAGACAACGAATATTTTGAGTAGCTGGACCTCATACGGCTTTATCTATGGCTCGGAATTGACAAATTGGACACTGGCCGGTGCTCCTGTTGGAAATGACGGCTCGACTTTTTACCGCATCAGAAGCTGGCAGAGCATTGGCGGGGTCCCGATTTGGTGGTGGCTCACCTATTTTGGCCAGGATACGAATGTGGATGGAGAGGCGTTTTCACCCTCGGGAGACGGTTGGACGCTATTGCAATGTTATCAGAATGGTTTTAATCCAACAAATTGGGTCACGCCGCCTGCGCCACAGGGTTTAACGATCACCAGCTACAACACCAATGGCACGGCAAGTTTAAATTGGATGCTGTCGGCAGGCCCAGTCACCGGCTATATCGTGCAAACACCGAGCGGAACGAATATTGTCGGAAGCAGTGTGGACAGTTTCACAGATAGTTCCTCGTCGGATTCGGCAACGTACTCGATTCAGGCCATCTACGCTGGGGGCCTTTCTGCCTGGAGTCCCTCGGTATCGGTTCAAGATTTCGAAAACGAAATCACTTCACCAGTGTCAGCTAATAATATTTTATCGGCGAGCATCATTGGCGGGCCTGTCGGTTCGGCATATTTGGCGGTTTCGGCCATACCCGCCGACACATACGAATTACAGGTCACAAGGGTGGATATAGTCGCAACGTACTATCATGCCGATGCTTCCTACAACGCAACGTTCAACATCCCGATTTCAAATCCCACTAACGGATTTTATCTACTCACCAACTCATACATGCCGCCCGACGCCTATGTTGGGGAATATCCAACCTACATCGAGTGGTACGCTCAAGCCATAGAAACGAACGGAACATCCAGTTCTTTTGTACCTGTAGGGTCAAGTTATACGAGCACGGAAGACAGCAACCAAGCGAGTTGGACAGTTCCGCCCTTTTTTGATGGACGCATTCAAATGAAACAGGATTTAATATTCTTACTTCGCGATCCAAACGAGCCTGCGCCTTTCAGCTATGACACAATCAATGGTGACTCTGAGATCGGTTTTACTTTGGAGCCGACAAATTATGCCTACGCCGGTATTTACAACTCAGGGACAGTCTGGAATGGCTATGAAATGACTCCAACCGACCATTCATTAGACGTGTATCGCCCCTTCGAAGAGAACTATATTTATGCAAATTTTGTCTTCAATTCTGAAAACGTGGATTCAAACGGTGACATGACAACCGGCGCCAGTGCTATTGGTAATGGTGAGAATAATTTGGGGCCCCCTTTTGAAGAATACGATACTTTAACTTTACAGGTACCTGCGACGAATCAATTTCAAGCCCCTACGACAGAGGGAGCAACAATTCCATCACTATTGGCTGCCAGCAGCACAAGCTGGCTCTTCACATACTATGGAGGCGAATGGGGAAATTATGGCAATCTGAATTTCGGAGATCTTGGCGTTTATACTTATTTTGACGGAACAAGTCCTTTTTTTATGCCTTGACCAATGGCGCACAGAATTTTTTTGGATTGCCGTTTTTATCGGACTTGATTGCCTATCAAAGCTACGATACGGAGGGTGAATTTACGGGCAATTTGGAAACTGAAGTGCTCAATGCCGGCGACAATACAACACTTTGGGGGATAGATTTTTATCCCCAAACAGCACAGCCAGTTTTCCAAACCATTGAATACGATTTTTTGGGGGTTGCCTCAAATTCTCTTTCGCTTCCGGGAGATACTAACTTTTCTCCAACCAACGCCAGTGAGGAACCGCTAATTGCGTCCGTTGGAACTGTGACAAACATAGCCTGTTATGCAAAACTGGCTGTGACAAACGGCTATCCCGGCGTTTATGGATACCTCGGTCAATATTTCACTAACGCTTATCAAATTGACGGCAGTGGCAACGTCACTACAAATCTCGCTGGCATGCTTTCGCCGTACGGTCAATTCTTCGCCACTGATCCGGGCCAAGCAGCATTGGTGACCATGCCGGATCCCGACACGGGAGTACAAGGAACCGGAGTAGTGGATGTTATTTCTCTAAACGTGGACGCTAATCATGATGGAACGATGGATTTCAGTTTCACCGGGCCTGATTATGTATCAGTAGATAATCCATACCACTTTTGGGTGAATGACGATATTGATTGGGGTGACACGACGGGGGATGGCATTCCCGGACAAGGCTCAAAAGGAGACGGCATGATGCAGGTTCTAATTTCTTCTCAAGTTCCATATCAATTAATCCCCTCTTCTTATGGTGTTTGGGCAATACATGGCACCCGTGACCTGGTAGACTTCTTTCCTGTTTATGTGAATATTGGCAGCTTATTTCTGAGCAATGCCTTGAGCGCTGGCATTGATTACGCCGACACCAACTGGCAATTTGTTTTAAGCCAAGGAGACAGCGCGTTGAGGTTTGCTTATACGGATTTGACACCGACCAATTACATGAACTACTTATTGGACACCAACGAGGCAACCACCTTGGCTGATTTCCCCACCACAACCAGCCCGAGATTAACGACAGTCACCAGCGATGGCGTGGCATTGTCAGGTGACTTTGTGGCAAACATTGCCACCAATAACGGCGGCATCATTTTAGTGGAGGCATGGACAAATACGACTCGACCGTTGGTTTTGACGATTTATCATGGAACAAATCAAATTGCACAAACGTCACTTTCTTTAAGTATTAGTGAAGTGGAGCAGATGTTTCGGCACAAAAACATCATGTTGCAACCAGAGGCAGGAATGGTGCCCGACCGCACCAATGACGATCAAGTGCCCAACGAACCGCCAACGAACGATAAAAACTTCATTTTCCTCCACGGTTACAATGTGAATCCCGATCAGGCGCGAGGCTGGGATTCTGACATTTTCAAGCGACTGTATTGGTCAGGCTCGCACGCCAAATTTTATGGCGTCACGTGGGAAGCAGCAGATTCACAAAAGTTTGGCGCAGTCACCATTAACTTACAAACCAACATCGTCAATGCATTTAATACGGCGCCATTATTAAACGCTTTCCTAAACAGTTTGAGCGGAACGAACATTGTGGCGGCGCATAGTTTGGGCAACATGCTGGTATTGAGCACGCTGAATGACTGTAGCAACCAAAACATCAACACATATTTTATGATTGATGCGGCGGTCGCAATCGAGGCGATTGACACCAGCGCAGACTCAACCAGCGACATGTATCAATCTGCATGGACAAGTTACAACGGTAACTTGTGGGCCAGCGATTGGTATGGCCTCTTTCCGGCGAATGATTATCGCTCAACTTTGACCTGGGGGGGACGGTTGACCAACTTTCAAAACGCTGCCGTATATAATTTTTATTCGAGCGGCGAGGAAGTGCTGCGGGATTATCCTGGTGACCCTCCGCCCAGTTTGTACGCTATTGCCGTTGGTCAACTTGTCTCTCTTTGGGAGGGTGATACAGGCTTATATACTTGGGCATGGCAGGAAAAGCTGAAAGGGCTCATGCCAGCGAATTTACTTTTGAGCAGCGATCATGGTGGCTGGCAGCTTAATGAAGACTATGAGACGAACATTACCATTGGGGGTTCTCCCTATTGGGAGCCGATGTCTCCAGCAGCGGCGGCGGCGTTGACAACTACGCAACTACAAACCAATGCATTTTTTAATTTTGCTTCCGGGTCATCAGTCTCATTTGACAATGATTTGGCGTTGGAAACGTCCAGTGGTAGCAGCTATGCCCAAGCCAATCGTAACCGCATTTTGTCCGATGCAATTCCTTGCCTCACGCTGCCAGTAGGTGCGAATCCAGTGCCAAGGCTGGTTTCATCTAATAGAAACTTTGATGAACAAGTTTCTTTTGAAAATGGCTGGCCTGCTGACCGTAATTCAGCAGATATATATGGAGAAGCGGCGGCGGGAGAATGGCATCACTCGGATGTTCGAGCGGTAGCTTATACTTTCACTTATAAGTTGTTTAACGAAATGGTAACAATAGGGAAACTTCAATAATTATGAAAAAGAGAATTAAACTTCTATGTCTGGCACTCCCCGTTTTAATCAACCTCCATGTATTTGAACAGACCACGACTTTACCTGCCCCGTTCGGATCACATCCGTGGACTGCAACCGTCAAGGTAATTGGCGAGGACGGTAATCCGATTACCGGAGCAGATGTGGACGTTTCTTACGACTTTTTATCAGCGTCAGGACAAAGTGGAAAAGGAAAAAGTTGGGATGAAATTAGGGGTCTAACCGATACAACTGGGATGTTCAGCGTATCACACACGGACACAGCTACCGATTTAGGAATCACAGGTAAGAAATCCGGCTATTATACAACTCACATTGGCTACCAATTTTATTTTGACGAAAAAAAGTGGCATCCCACTTTCACATTGTTGCTCAAAAAAATCGGCAAGCCAATCCCACTGTACGTCAAACGGCTCAAAGCTCAAGTTCCCATTTTAGACAAACCTGTTGGGTTTGATTTAATGGCTGGCGATTGGGTTGCGCCTTATGGAAAAGGCATAAAAACTGACATTATTTTTAATGCACAAACTGAAAAGCGTTCAGAGTTCGATTGGGACTCAAAATTAACAGTAAGCTTTCCAAACCCCGGTGATGGCATTCAGGAATTTAATGCACCAGTATTGCTTCAAGATGCGCCGATGGGCCAAAGCGATTTAAGGTCATCACACGAAGCACCAGCAGAAGATTATCAACCACAGTGGGTGCAAACAATTTCATGCAGACCCCACAGAGGAGGTTATTCCGGTAACCGAGACCCAAATCATAATTACTTTATTCGTGTCCAAACTGTTTTGGATGAGAATGGCAACGTCAAGAGTGCCCTTTATGGAAAAATTTATGGTGATTTCATGGATTTTTCTTACTACTTGAACCCCGCTCCAAACGACCGGAATGTGGAGTTTGAACCAAAGCACAATTTGCTCGGCGGCTTGCAGTCTTTGGAGCAGGTAAGCGCCCCGTAGTCCGCATTCTGATTAACTAAATTTAGGGGTAGTGACGAACTATCTCCTTTTCTCCTCCTCCGTTAATATTCTCGCACGGTAAGCCAGTGTGCCCGCTTGCCCCGAAAAAGTTCGGGGCTGCTCTTTGACATAACGT
>Ga0206816_1230_pt1 | contig 11959 bp, 2 predicted proteins | sample Alteio_BWOrgCont_88_FD_152866 | JGI IMG/M metagenome (GOLD analysis project Ga0206816, IMG submission 152866) | Enriched cells from forest soil in Barre Woods Harvard Forest LTER site, Petersham, Massachusetts, United States -... | ecosystem: Environmental > Terrestrial > Soil > Temperate forest > O... | reverse complement strand
CGGATAGAAATTTTGGAATAGTGCCATGTAAACTTGCTGTTCCATTTGGGAGTCCTGCTGGATTAATTGGAGCTAAAACCATCATGGCATCATATAAAATTGCTACGATACCTTATTCTATAGCTCAAAATGGCACTTTATTTACGCTGGCTTTAACAGAAAATGCTCTGACTTATCTTAGAGACGCTCTGATTTATCTTAGAGACGGAGCAATTTCTGTCCCCGTCGCGCCTTCGGGAGTTCCCGTCAGAGCAATTTGTGTTCCCATCAGAGCAATTGGGACAGAAATTGCTCTGATTTATCTTAGAGACGCTCTGATTTATCTTAGAGATGCTCTGATTTATCTTAGAGACGGAGCAATTTCTGTCCCCATCACTCCTTCGGGAGTTCCAGTCAGAGCAATTTGTGTTCCCATCAGAGCAATTGGGACAGAATTTGCTCTGATTTATCTTAGAGATGCTCTGATTTATCTTAGAGACAGAGCAATTTCTGTCCCCGTCGCTCCTTCGGGGGTTCCCATCAGAGCAACCGGGACTGAAATTTCTCTGGCTTTAGCTAACGACACTCTGTCACCATTAGGGTTTTCAATACAAAATGATAATTTAAACTAATAAATAGATAATAAAATGAAAAAAAGTACAATTAAAAACAGTTCCCTAAACGGAACCACGAATCAAGGAACTAAAGGATTCCTTCAAACAATTAAAGGGGTGACGGTGATGCTCTTGCTGCTTGCCTTATTCTGCATTAATAATAATATTAATGCACAATATGCCCAGCAGGGGGATAAATTGGTGCCGATACAGAATACAATGGATGCAATATCTCTTTCTGGCGACGGAAATACTGCCGTTGTTGGAGGAATGGATGAATACGCTGATCAACGTGATGTAGATATATTCCTTCGCACTAATGGAATTTGGTCTCAACTAAATACGCTCCAGCCTGATGGTGCTTATTCCCCATTTGGTTACGGTACTTCCGTTGCTATTTCAGGAGATGGGAATTATGCTATCGTAGGAGGCGCAGATTATGATGTCTTGCAAGGTGGGGTATGGTTTTATGAAAATGTAGGAAACAATAATTGGGTTCCTCAACAAATTTCATTAAACTATGATCCTTGGGAGCCTTTTGTAATAGAGTGCAATGGTATTATAGGGGGTGTAGGAGCACATCATTTATTTGGTTTTTCTGTTGCTCTTTCGAATGATGGAGGCACTGCGATTATTGGAGCTCCAGATGATAATCTTTATCATCAGCCTGAAACATCAGGTGCAGTATGGATTTTTTCAGGTCATTTTTCTTACTATCAAAAAATACAATATCCCGAACCTGGTATTTCTGGATTTGGTGCCAGAGTTTCAATGTCAGCAGATGGGAATACTGCACTTGTAAGCGGTGGCGGTAATGTCTATATTTTGAGTAATATTGCTGGGACTTGGTACATAACAAAGACATTAAACAACATTAGTAGTCCGTTTTCAATTTCTCCAGATGGCAGAAACATTATTGTAGGAAACCCAAGTGATAATGGTGGCATAGGAGATTCTTATGTTTATTTCAATGATCCAATTTGGGGGTGGGTTCTACAGGGACCATTTTCCGATCCGAATGAATTTACCGCTGCCGGACAAGGCAGTTCTGTCGCACTTTCCTATTCCGGCGATACAGCATTTGTAGGCGGAACGACTGATGGCATTCAAGATATAAATGGTAATTATCCTGGAGCTGCTTGGATATATATTCGTACCGCAGGGGTATGGGGTCCGCCTTTAATTAAATTAACTGGCACCACTTCGGTTAATGAAGATCAAGGCGGTTCATGTTTAATTTCTTATGATGGAAATACAGCTATGGAATTAGGCGGAGGAGCATGGGTGTTTATAAGCTGTGCTATAGAAAGAGGTGCAGTTGCACCTACCTTATTCGATGTTACCGCAGATCCTGTTTGTGCCGGAAGCAGCGTTACAATAACAGAAGTCAATGGGAATTTGAATCAATCAGCCAACTGGCAATGGTATAGTGGAGGATGTGGAACAGAAAATGGTGGTGTATGGGTAGGAAGCGGAGCGTCCATTACTGTTTCACCTACCATCACAACTGACTATTTTGTAAGAGGAGAAGGAAGTACTGATGCAGGATGTCCGCATCCTCCAAGTAGTTGTTATGATAATAGCATCCTGGTATCTCCCAGTCCTGCTCCAGCAATCACGGTTTCAGATGTTGTTTGTGGAGTATCCGCCACCCTTGATGCTGGTGCCGGGATCCTTGATGGTCCCTGGAGTTATCAATGGAATACCTTATTAAATAATACCAATGAACAATATGATGTAACCACAGGTGATCCTTCCAATTTTAATTATGATGTAACAGTTACCAATGCTTATGGGTGTACAGGAGTTGCTGCTCCATTGCAAGTTTCATACTTAAGTTCTTTCTTCCCTGAAACATTTGAAGAAGCCTCATTTCCTCCACCGTGCTGGTCAGAATCCAATAATTTTGGTAATCCATGGTCGCAATCTATCGGAGCAAACGGACCAAGTAATCCAGGGAATCAATCAGCAATGATGGACTTTTGGAATATTGGAGTTGGTGGTACTGAACAACTGAATTCTTCTCAATTCGCACCTACTCCTGTAGGATATGTGCTACAGTTTGATGAGTCTTACGCATCTGCTTTTAATAATGATGACCAGCTTCAAATTTCATCTTCCCCGGATGGTATCAATTGGAATCAAGTTGTTCTTTTAGATGGGGGCGATTCAGGACCTTTAAATACAGGAGGAGATGATGTAAACGGAGCTTTTATACCAGCCAATAATCAATGGCAGACATTGATATTTCCTTTGCCCACAGGCACGACCAATGTGCAATTTAGTGGTATTAGTGCTAATGGAAATAATTTATTTATTGACAATGTCAACATCATTCAAGGATGTATAGGCACACCAACAGCAGGAACAATTTCTCCAGCCTTAACCTGCAATACTTCAGGGAATCTGACACTTGCTGGGCAATCAACCGACCCGGGGATTACTATTCAATGGCAGACCTCGCCAGATGGAATTAACTTCACAGATATTGCAGGAGCTACAAGTTCAAGCTATACGACGCCAGTGGTAACTTCAGCTACTTATTTTCAATGTGTTGTTACCTGTGCAGGAAGCGGACAATTTACACTATCTAATATAGTCACTCTTGATCCTCCTCCTACCCCAACAATTTATTCTCTTTATTCAACAACTTTCTGCGAAGGGTATTATGATTTCTTATATGCAGTAGATCAAAATTTCATTGAATACCCAACGTATGAATGGAGTAATGGAGATAATACTTACTATTCATTCGCTTATGGACCAACAGGAAATTATTCTGTAACAGTAACTGACAACAGCGGATGTACTGCAATAACATCTATTCCTCTTACAGTTAATCCAAATCCAATAGCAGTTATTACAGCAAATGGACCTACCACATTATGCCAGGGAGGTTCGGTAACACTTGATGCAGGTGGTCCCTTTGTATCTTATCTATGGGATGATTTGAATAATTCTATAACTGAAACAATTACTGAAATTGCTTCTGGTACTTATGATGTAACAGTTACAGATGGAAATGGATGTACTGGAGCAAATACTCAAATTGTTACCATTAATTCCAATCCTACAGTATCAGCAGGAGATGTAACAGGATGCGCAGGAACAAACATCACTTTGTCAGGTTCACCGGCAGGTGGCACATGGACTGTTGCTAATCCTTATACTAATGTTGCTGGTAATTATTCTTATTCCTATAACTATACCGATGGCAATGGATGTTCAGGTAATGCAACTTCAAATATCACAGTGAATGCCAATCCTATTGTAACAGCAGGCGATGTCAGTGGATGCCAAGGATCAAACATTACTTTGTTAGGTTCTCCGATTGGCGGCACATGGACAGTTGCTAATCCATATTCCAATGTAACATCAGGCACTTATCCTTATACTTATAACTATACCGATGGTAACGGATGTTCAGGTAATGCAACATCAAATATCACAGTTAATGCCAATCCTCTCCCAGTTATTTCTGCAGATGGTCCTACGGTCTTTGATCAAGGTGGGAATGTTGTTCTGGATGCTGGTGTTTATTCTACCTATCTTTGGAGCACTACTGCTATTACTCAAATTCATTCTACTACAGAAACCATTGATGCTACTGAAACCGGTACTTATTTTGTTACTGTTACAGATGTAAATGGTTGTACCAATATTAGTGCTATTGGCATAGTTGTGAATCCTGTAATAACTTTGAATCCTTTCATTACAGCAAATGGTCCAACAACCTTCTGTTCAGGCAATAGCGTAACTCTAACAGTAGATGCGTACACTTCCTACAATTGGAGTAATGGCGATATTACCCAATCAATAACAGTTTCCACAAGCGGAACATATTCAGTTACGGTAACTGATAATTTGGGTAATACGGGTGTAGCTTCTCAAATTGTTACTGTTAATTCAAATCCAGTAGTAACAGCAGGTGATGTAACAGGATGTGCACTAACAAACATCTTCTTATCAGGTTCTCCTAATGGTGGCACTTGGACAGTTGATAATCCGTATTTCAATGCTGCAGGTAATTATACCTATACCTATACCTATACCGATGGGCATGGATGCGCAGGTAATGCAACATCTAATATCACAATCAATGCAAATCCTATAGTAACAGCAGGCAATGTAAGCGGTTGTGCACAAACAAGCATTGCTTTATTAGGTTCACCTGCTGGTGGCACCTGGACAGAACCTAATCCATATTCTAATGTTGCAGGTAATTACGCCTATACTTATAACTACACCGATAATAATGGTTGTTCTGGTAATGCAACATCAATTATTACCGTGAATGCAAACCCAACAGTAACAGCAGGCAATGTGAATGGCTGTTCAGAAGCAAACATTACTTTGTTAGGCTCTCCAGCAGGCGGTACTTGGTCTGTCCCTAATCCTTATTCAAACGCTACTGGTAATTATTCATACACCTATAACTATGCAGATGGAAATGGATGCTCAGGAAATGCTACATCAAACATTACTGTTAATGCAAATCCTACAGTTTCAGCAGGTGATGTAAGTGGTTGTGCAGGAACAAACATTACGTTATTGGGTTCTCCTAATGGAGGTACTTGGACAGTTGCTAATCCTTATAACAATGTTGCAGGCAATTACTCTTATACTTATAACTATACCGACGGGAATGGCTGTTCAGGTAATGCTACATCAAATATTACTGTTAATTCAAATCCTAACGTAACAGCAGGTGATGTAAGCGGATGCGCAGGAACAAACATTACATTAAATGGTTCTCCTGTAGGAGGTACTTGGACAGTTGCTAATCCTTATACAAACATTGCTGGTACTTATCCTTATACTTATAACTATACCGATGGCAATGGTTGTCAAGGTAATGCAACATCCAACATCACTGTTAATGCAAACCCCACAGTAACAGCCGGTGATGTAAGCGGTTGTTCTGGGACAAACATTACTTTATCGGGTTCTCCTAATGGAGGTACTTGGACAGTTGCTAATCCTTATACTAACATTGCAGGTAATTATTCTTATATCTATAACTATACCGATGGCAATGGTTGTTCAGGTAATGCAATATCCAACATCACTGTTAATGCAAACCCCACAGTAACAGCAGGTGATGTAAGTGGATGTGCAGGAACAAACATTACATTAAATGGTTCTCCTGTAGGAGGTACTTGGACAGTTGCTAATCCTTATAACAATGTTGCAGGCAATTACTCTTATACTTATAACTATACCGATGGTAATGGATGTTCAGGAAATGCAACATCTAACATCACTGTTAATGCAAACCCCACAGTAACAGCAGGTGATGTAAGCGGCTGCACTGGGACAAACATTACGTTATTGGGTTCTCCAAATGGAGGTACTTGGACAGTTGCCAATCCTTATACAAACATTGCAGGAAATTATCCTTATACATATAACTATACCGATGGCAATGGTTGTTCTGGAAATGCAACATCAAACATTACAGTGAATACAAATCCAACTCCAACCATTACCCCAAATGGTCCTACGACTTTTAATCAAGGGGGAAATGTTATGCTGGATGCAGGGGTTTATTCTTCATGGATTTGGAGCACGAATGAAGTTACCGAAACCATTGATGTTACAACAAGCGGTACTTATTTTGTCACTGTAAACAATGGTAATGGATGTAGTGGTATTACCTCCATTGTTGTAACCGTGAATAATAATATAACCTTGAATCCTACCATTACAGCTAATGGTCCCTCAACCTTCTGTTCAGGGAATAGCGTAATTCTTGATGCCGGAGCATACACTTCTTATCATTGGAATACTGGTGCTATTTCCGAATCAATATCAGTTTCCGCAAGTGGAACATATTCTGTGACAGTAACTGATAATTCTGGAAATACTGGAGTAGCTTCTCAAATTGTTACTGTTAATTCAAACCCTATAGTAACAGCTGGTGATGTCAATGGTTGCGCTGGAACAAACATTACCTTATTGGGTTCACCAGCAGGAGGTACTTGGTCAGTTGCTAATCCTTATACTAATGTTGCAGGAAATTATTCTTATACTTATAACTATACAAATGGCAATGGATGTCAGGGCAATGCTACCTCAAATATTACTATTAATGCAAATCCTAATGTATCCACAGGAGGTGTAAGCGGATGTGCAGGATCAAGCATTACATTATTAGGTTCACCGGCGGGAGGCACGTGGTCTGTTCCTAATCCTTATTCTAATGCATTAGCAGGTACTTATCTTTATACTTATAACTATACTGATGGCAATGGTTGCGCTAACAGTAGTACTTCCAACATTGTTATTAATGCAAATCCTACAGTAACAGCAGGCAATGTAAATGGTTGCATAGGTCTGAACATTACCTTGATGGGTTCACCAGCGGGAGGCACTTGGTCTGTTGCCAATCCATATTTTAATTTAATAACAGGAACCTATCCTTATACTTATAACTATACCAATGGCAATGGTTGTTCAGGTAATGCAACATCTACTATCACTGTGAATCCTAATCCAACTCCACCGGTTATTACAGGACCAATATCCTTTTGCAGCGGGCACTCTGTTACTATAGGATTAAGCTCTATTTACACATCCTATATCTGGAGCAATAATGCTACTACTCCAACAATAACAGTAAATGACGGTGCACCATACAGTGTTACAGTGTCAAATGGACATTGCACGGCTGTGACAAGCAGAACGGAAACTGTATTGCCTTCCCCTGCTCCAACAATTACCGCGACACTGAATAATTATTGCGAAGGATTAACATCAGCAATTCTTGGTGTAGCGACATATCAATCCTACCATTGGAGTGTAAATTCGGCAACTGAATTTATTACTGTGCCACCTTCAAGTCCGGGAACTTATTCCATTACAGTAACGAGTGCTAATGGATGTACTGGCACTTCTTCCTATACTTTAAGCGCAACATGTACTCTTCCAACACAATTAGCTACAACCAGCATTACCGCTACTACTGCTTATGCTTCCTGGACGCAGCCTGCTTGTGTATATGGATATATAATCAGGATCAGTAAACATAATGCAAATAGTTGGACTAACTACACTATTACTCCTAATACTCACTACACTTTCTCGGCATTATCAAGAAACACTTCTTATGATTGGCAGATTCAGAGCAATTGCAATGCAAGTGGAAGTATTAATTCAGGATTCAGTCCTTCTAAAACCTTCGCCACTTTGCCAAGATTAGCCGATGGTGAATCTGATAATAACAGTTACGCATTCAATGTCTATCCTAATCCTGCTAATGATCATGCAATTATTGCCTTCACTGCAGGTTCAGAGGATAATTTCAGCATTCGTCTGATAGATGTAACTGGAAGAATTATTCAATCCGAGAACTATACTTCTGTCATCGGTGAAAATCAATATCAAATGAATCTTTCGCAAGTAGCAAAAGGAGTCTATACTGTGATTCTTCAAAATAAAGATGCTGTTTTGCAAAGCAAGATAGTGGTGCAATAATCGGTAGTTGACAATTATTAATTCGACTTAAAAGAAGCTGTCTCCAAAGGGCAGCTTCTTTTTTTTGTTTTATGAAGATGGCTTGATAGATTGTTTGTGGATGATTTCAGGTAAGGTTTTTATCAAACCAAATTGGTAAATTTTTATCTCATCAACATCACAAACCCTGCTCTGTTAAAGGCATTTCCAGTATATCCTGTAGCTTTTAAAACAAAATAATATGTTCCATCGGGGCATTGAAGACCGTTTTGATTGTAGCCATCCCATGAGATGTTTATGCTGTTAGAGGTGAAGAGTTTCATGCCCCAGCGATTGAAGATTTCAAGTTGGAAGGAGGCTATGCCGCTGGCTTTTATTTCGAAGAAATCATTGTAGCCGTCATTGTTTGGTGAGAAGGTATTTGGTATTTCTATTATGCCCTCTATGACATCAATATAATCATACAACATGGAATCTTTACAGCCCTGATTATCTGTTATCAAGAGCTCTACCTGATACATTCCGGGAAGATTCCATTGATGAACAGGATTCTCGAAATTGGTGCCTGTGCCATCACCAAACCACCATTGCCAAAGGGTAATGGTGCCATTGAGGTCGTAACTTAAATCTTTGAAATGAATAGAGTCACCAACATAAATTGGATTTATATAATTACTCGTGAATGCTGCTGCGGGGTGAAAAACATTCACCTGGATATAATCAACCAACGTTATAGAATCCATTACTATTCCACAGGGACCTGAATTCGTAGTTATTAAAGTGATGGAATAGGAGCCCGAATCAAGAAATGTATGTGCAGGATTCTTTGCGGTATCAGTGGTGTTATCACCAAATCTCCAGAGGTAAGAAGTGCCATTATTGCTGGTGTTGATGAAACGAATGGTGAGTGGACTGCATCCTGTTGTGGTATCGGCAATGAAACCGCTTGAGACATTGGGTAATTGAATGACATTGACAGAATCTGAAGTAGTACCTGTGCAGCCAAATGCATTGGTAACAGTAACCAGGTAGATGCCGGAAGTCTTGACAGTAATGGCTTCTGTGGTAGCTCCACCAGCACTCCAACTATAATTTGCAAAGGTCGTTGTTGATAAGATCACAGAATCCCCTTGGCAGAAGGTAGTCGGACCATTTGCGGTAATGACTGGAACAGGCGCTGGATTAACAGTAATAGTTATGGAATCTATCGCGGTGCAGCCGTGAGAATCTGTAACAGTAACGAAGTAAGTACCTGCTGTGGAGATGTAATTAATAGAAATAGTATCTCCGTTATTCCATAAATAATGAGAATAGAAATCTGTATAGATCATCAAAGAATCTCCTGCACAGACGGAATCTCCTCCGCCAATTGTGGGAGTGGGATTTGCATTCACGGTTATCAATCGTGATGCTGTGCCTGTGCAGCCACTGGCATTGGTAACAGTAACAGTGTAGGTATTGGGATTTGTAACGGTAATGGTTTCTGTGGTGGAACCTGTACTCCAATTATAGGAAGCGAAGGTTCCTGCATTGAGAAGCGAAGATGCACCATTACAAAATAAACTATCTCCTGAAATAACAGGAGTCGGCGAAGGATTAACCGTGATGGTCATGGTGGAAGTATCGGCATGAATACTGCAAGAGGCATTCGCAATGAGCTTGACAATATAGCTGCCTGGAACTGAATAAGTATGCATAGGATTAGTAGCGGTACTAAATGTGGAATCTCCAAAACTCCAAGAGTAAATGGTGCCATTGGTACTTGTATTATCAAAAGTAACTGTGAAGGGGCTGCAACCACTTGTGGGTAGGGCTGTGAAGGTACTTATAACAGTTTCAAAGATTCCTAAAATTGGACAAGAAGAATCGGGAACAAATCTCCACATATCATTTGTAAAGCCATTTATTGCTGAACCACCAAACATCCAAAGGTTTCCTAAATTATCACTCCATCCAAGTGAACCCATTCGACTTGAAGGTAAATTAGTTGGACTTGATACTAAAATTGTTCCATACGATCCTGTTTGATTATACACTAAACTACCACTCATCAATGTCCATTCATTATTTGTAATACTATAATTCCAAAGATCATTATATTTTCCACCAACATTTGCACCTCCAAAATTTACTAAGTTATCACAATTTCTTATCCAACATGCCCTATTTTCAAATCGAGCCAATGGATAATCAACACTTGATGAAACACATTGAGTAGCTGGACCATTATAATTTATAATGTTTGTACCACTCATCCAAGTCCATTCTAATGTAATTGGATTAAATCTCCAAAGATCATCATAATACCCCCCAGGACCCGATCCACCAAAAAGCCAAAAATTACTATTGCTATCTCTCCATTTTTCATAAGAGCATCTTCCACCAGGAATATTCGAAGAGTTTGGAACACCTAAAGTCCCATAAATACTAGGCTGATTCCCAAGATTAGACCCATTCATCCAAACCCATTCGTTTGTAGAAATTGAATACTTCCATGTATCATTAAAAAAATAAAGTCGAAGCCCTCCAAATAACCATAAATTATTATTGAAATCCACCCAGGAAGCATTAAATTCTTGCCTCGAAGGAGGATTATTTGTAGGTGAAGGAACTAAAATTATTCCATAATTTCCAGGATCATTATATGTATTCGGACCAGCCATCCAAGTCCATTCATTTGTTGCAATATGGTAACGCCATAAATCATTTAACGTGCTTACATTTCCATTTATATCGTAACCTTCACCTCCAAAGAGCCATAAATCGCCCGATATATCTACCCAGGTTGCAACTCCATAAGATCTTGCCCCTGGATTATTAGTTAATGAGGGAACCTGATAAGTTCCATATATACCTGCTTGATTTGGAATTCCAGGACCTTTAATCCATGCCCATTGATTAATATTAGGTTTAAATTCCCATAAATCGCCCCACATATCCACTGCTGAATTATTTAGACCACCAAACAACCAAAAATTTCCGTCCTTATCTGTCCACTCACAGGCCTCATAATAAGCGGGCGGTGTATTCCCCGCTGCAAATACTCCCTGCGTTCCATACACCCCCGGTTGATTGGGAAGATTACTTCCATTCATCCAAGTCCATTGCCCTTGTTGGGCGAAAACAGTGAATAGTGAACAGTGGATAGTGAACAGTGCAAATAAAAGGATGTATATTCTTTTCAAGTCTGCATTTTTTTATATTTTTGAGGATACAAAATTACTATTAATTTCTTTAACAACAAAAAAAGCCCGTACAATTTCTCGCACAGGCTTTTGAATTTTTATCAGAACTTATACGAAAGTCCCTCCGAATGGATCGGATGGAGTGCCGTCTCCTATGCCATTGACGGGCACTAAGATGAACCAGGTCTGTACTTTCAGGTTCTTGGGCGTCACAATAATTTTGCTGGTCTTCATCAGATTAGGAGTGGATGGAGCATAATTGGTAAGGATAGTAGGATCTCCATTGGTTTCTAAAATCTTGCACCAACTGCCTGTGTCTGCTTTACGGTTCAGTTGAGCCGTTCCTTTCGCCGCTCCCTGTATAGATTTGCAATCTGTGGGCTTGGCTGGAACATGACCTTTTCCGGCAACTTTTGATACGATAAAACCAAAAGACATCCAGAAAGCATAAGCTAAAACATAAGCCAGGGCAACTAATTTTGCCGCTGTGTTCATAGCACCTGTCACCACGATTTTTTGATCCTTGATGTCCTGCACTTTTGTCTTCAGGGCATCTCTCAAATCTTGTTCATCAACTCTCATGTTTTTAAGAATCAACACCTGATCAGCCACCACTGTACCTTGGGCAGATACCCCTGTGTTAGCATCCGCAATCAGCTTAATGCCAAGATTTGTTCCGCGGGTTACGAGGTCATCTGTTTTTTCACCTGTTTTTGCTGTAATAAT
>Ga0206816_1203_pt2 | contig 11999 bp, 5 predicted proteins | sample Alteio_BWOrgCont_88_FD_152866 | JGI IMG/M metagenome (GOLD analysis project Ga0206816, IMG submission 152866) | Enriched cells from forest soil in Barre Woods Harvard Forest LTER site, Petersham, Massachusetts, United States -... | ecosystem: Environmental > Terrestrial > Soil > Temperate forest > O... | reverse complement strand
GCCCAAGGCGCTTTTCTTCAATGATCGCCTGGGGGTGCTATTTGTTTACGCAACGCCGCAGGATGAAGACATCATTGAACGGGCCATCCAGGTTTTGGATGAAGTGCCCCCGCAGGTCCATATCAAGGCGCGGTTTATCGATGTGGAACAGGACGACTCAGCGGGGTTGGGCTTTGACTGGTATTTGGGCCAATTCAATATCGGAGGCCAAGCGGTGGGGTCGGGAGGGAACTCAGGGTCGTTGGGAGTGCCTGTATCCCCGGCCAATCCGTCGGGAACTTTCCCCGGCAATACAGTTAGTGGTACTACAATTGCCAATGGCGTGCAAAGCCTGACCAGCGGACTGAGTGGATTGAATTCAGGCCTCCCAGCCATCGCTTCGGTGACCGGCATTTTGACGAATCCTAATTTCCAGGTGGTGCTGCATGCTTTGGAAACGCGGTCGGGAACGCAGGAATTGGCGGAACCGGAAGCGACGACGATTAGCGGGCGCCAGACGCAGATGCGCGCCACGGTCATTCAACCGGTGGTTACCGGCTTTAGTTTCCAACAGGGAGCATCGACAACGACAACGACCGGGGCAGTGCCCTGATGGTTTTGGAATAATTTAACGTGAGGAGAAAATGAAAAAGCATAAAATAAATAAAATTTTCAAGACGGTGGCGGGCCTTTTGGCGGTGCCGGCCATGGGCGCTGCTTTCAGTGCGCATGGGCAGGTCAATACATTCCAGCCGGGGGTATCGGCCATCACGCCGGAAGTGCAGCAGGTGGAGACGGGCCCGATCCTGGACGTTTTGCCCGACGTTTTATCGGACGGCTATACGATTAATTTAACATTGATCCCATCGCTGATTGAATTTACCGGTTACCAGACTCCTCCCAGCCTTGGGGCGTTCTCAACTTCCGGCTTGAACGTGGTGCTGTTGCCAACGGTCCTGCCGCAATTTTCGGTGCGTGAGATCACGACAACCGTAAACGTGTGGGACGGGCAGACGGTGGTCCTGGGCGGGCTGGTGGATTCGACGCTCTCGACGGAAAAAGACACGGTTCCGGTGCTGGGCGACATCCCGATTTTGGGGCGGCTTTTCCAAAGCGATCAAAAGACGGAAACGAAGCGGAATCTAATGATTTTCGTGACGGCCACGCTGATTGACCCGGCGGGAAACCGAGTGCATTCAGAGGATGAATTGCCGTTCGCCCAAGGCAGCATTCCCGGGCAGCCCGCGCCTGCGCCGGGACAACTCCAAATGGGTGAAATAAAGATGCCGGCGTCGCAATAAAGGCGCAGGAGGTTTCTGGAATGGTTGCGGCATGGATCATTGACGAATTTTAAGAGGCTAAAGCTAGAGATTGGATTGTGGAAAGGCTGCTGATCATTGACGGACACTCTTACGCTTATCGCGCTTTTCATGCGATTCGTGAATTGCATTCGCCTTCCGGACAGCCGACGAACGCGATTTACGGCTTTATCAAAATGCTTGGGAAGCTGAGGGCGACTGTCGTTCCGACGCACTGGATCGTGGTTTGGGACGGGGGGCTGAGTGCGGAGCGGCTGGCGGCGCTGCCTGAATATAAAGCGCAACGGCCGGAAATGCCGGATGATATGCGGCCGCAGCTTGACGAAATGGTCAGCTATTTGGAAGCGGCGAGGATTGCTTCGTTTTGCCGGGACGGCATCGAGGCGGACGATGTGATTGCGTGCCTGGCGAGACGCGCGGAGAAGATGAATTGGATGACGGTCATTGCCAGCGCGGACAAAGATTTTATGCAGTTGGTAACGGCGCGGGTTGGATTGTTAAATCCGCACGACAAGACGGAAGCGATTTGGACTGACGAACAGGTGCGGAACAAGACCGGCGTGGAGCCATCGCAAATTGTAGATTGGCTGAGTTTGACGGGGGACAACGTGGATAATATTCCCGGCGTACCCGGGGTGGGGCCGAAGACGGCAGCTGGTTTGTTGAACCAGTTTGGCTCAACCGAAAAATTATTTAGCCGGCTGGACGAAGTAAAGTCGGAGAAATTGCGGGCGGCGCTGGTCAACAGCCGGGAAGCGGTGAAGCGCAACCGCGAGCTGGTCCGGTTGCATGAAGTCGCCTGTGAGTTTTCGCGGGAAGAGATGGCCGTGAAGGCACTGGACAAGGCGCGGTTGCATGAACTGTATTCGCGCTGGGGATTTAAGACGCTGCTGGCAGCGCTGGAAGAATCGGTTTTGCGCGAGCGCCAGGCGGCGCTGATTTAAAAGGCTAAATGAAGTGTTTGGCCGCATTGGAAAATAAGCAAATGAAATTGAGAAGCTGGATTAAAAATTTGTTTAAGCCGGGATTTTATCCGCGGTCTCAACCCGTTTTTGTGGCAGGAAGTTGTGGACAAATTATTCCAGTTCGCCTAAAGTCCTTCGAACCGTATATGCCGCTGTCGTCCCGTCGTGCCGCCTTTTGTATTTGCTGGGCTATTTTCCTGGCAGTTCCTGTCGCTGTATTTGGACAAACGAATTATTACGCAGCCTACGGCACTGAATACCCCGTCATCGGCTCGCTGCCCGGCGACCAGGTCTATCCGGATTTGGCCCTTAACACGAACGGCGGCTATGTCGTTTGGCAGGACAATATCACCGACCCGGTCGGCGAAGGCATCAGCGCGATGCAATTAAACAGCACGCTGTCGGGTTCGGGCGACACTTTTGCCGTGAACGTGACCAGCACGAACGCGGCGAATGCGCACGTGGTTTTGTTGAAAAACGGTGGTGCGGCGTTTGTCTGGCAGGGTGGCCCGAACAACAGCCCGCAGGTTTACGCGCGCTTTTTGAGCGCCAGCGGACTTTGGCTCAATAGTACAGATGTTTGTGTGAGCACGTTTACAAAGAGCTTCCAAAACGATCCTGCCGTGGCGACGCTGACCAATGGAAATATCGTGGTTGTTTACAGCAGTTTTGACCAGGCCGGTTCGAACAGCCTGGAAGATGTTTATGGGCAGATGTTTTCCTCCACTGGAACGGCCATCGGAACGAATTTTTTAATCAATACATTTACAACCTATAACCAGCGCAATGCGGCGGTGGCGGCGTTGCACAACGGCGGGTTTGTAGTGGCCTGGGTTTCGGAGCAGGAGCGGTCCTCGGCGCCGAATTGGGGCAGCAATACGGTTTATTATGGAGCGAGCCAGGTTCCGCTGCCCAGTGTGGATGTTAACGAGCGGCTTTACGCGATTTCCGGCAACGCTGCCGTTCCAACCTCCGGTGAGATTTTGGTCAACCAGGACATCAATCCCTGCGCCACTCCGGCCATTGCCGCGGCATCCGACGGCAGCTACATGGTAACCTGGTGCGCAAGCGACATGATGGACTCGACCAAAAGTTGGGACATTTATGAGCGCTCCTTTACGAATAGCGTGGGCGGGGCGGTGAGCCTGGTCAACGCCTATACTTATGGCGACCAGTACAATCCGCGTATCAGTGTCATCGGCGGGAATTATATGATTGCCTGGACGAGCCTGGGGCAGGACGGCGATCGCGAAGGCGTATTCGGGCAGTTTATCAATGAAGGCGATTCGGTGGTGGGCGGTGAATTCCGGGTGAATACGACGATCCAGGGCCAGCAAATGGAGCCGGCGGTGGCGTCCGACGGGTACGTGCAATTCCTGGCCGTTTGGACGAGTTTCACTTTCGGTCCCAACAGTTTTGATTTGTACGCTCAGCGTTACGTGAATGCCGAAGCGGTACTGGAGCCAATGGCTGCGCCCTATGTGTGGGCGCCCTTTGTATTGAGCAATAATATCTATCAGCCGGAGTTGATGGTCTCATGGCCGCCGGTGCAGGGCCTGGCCATTTCCAATTATCTGATTTATGTGAATGGATCCTACATGGCCACGGTCACGACAAATGGATGGGATATGACCGCGGCGAATGGCTTGACGAAAAGCAGCACAAATTCATTCACGGTGACATATGTGACACCGGCAGGATTCGAGGCGCCGATGTCGCCTGCTACAACCGCGGCCACCTGGAGCGGTTTGAATTGGGGAGGCATTCCTTACGAATGGATGGCGGAGTGGTTTAACGGTTATTATGAGGGCGTTTATTATACAAATGCCTGGCAGTCTGCCAATTGGCAGCCTGTTCCGGGTGGGCCGACATTGTTGCAGATCTTTACTACCGGCGGCAATCCATACGTTCCGAGTACGTGGATGAATGTGACCCTGACCAGCACAGCGAAGGGACCATACCTGAATTGGAACACGCAGCCGGGGATGACCTATCAAGTGCAGGTGACGACCGATTTCAAAAACTGGAGCAATTATGGCGCGCCCCGGTTTGAGGCGGGTATGAGCGATTCGATTAATTGTGGCGCCGGTTCATCGGGTTATTACCGCGTCCAGCTTTTGCGGCAGTGATTATATGCAACGAATGATAAAGACATTTTTTTGCGCGGGGTTGTTGATAGCGGCCTCCTGGCAGCAGGCGCGGGGCTTTGCCTTATTGGGGCCGATACCGGGGACGCCAGCGGCTGATTTGAGCGTGGCGCTGCCTGCGAACTTCGGAGATGCCTGGCAGGTGAATGTCCTAGGCTACGATGCGCCCTCTTTTGGTGGTGAAGTTCCGGGTGATGTATTTTCGTTTGGTGATTTGGGCGGGCCAAAAAATATCGGCGAGGGATACCGCCGCAATGACCCAGTGCTCTATTATGCTTCCGATGGAACGGGCGGAAGTTTCGCGAAATTTTTTGGTGTGCAAGGCGAAGCGGCGGTTGACCAGGCTTTTGCCATCTTGAACAATTTTTTCACAAACCGCGCCACCGGAGTGGACGGTTACAGCCCCAATCTTACGGAATTTCCGTTTGATTCACAGTCTTTCAACGGCACGGCCGTGGGATTGTATTTGACGGACTTGAAATCAGTGACGCTTCATTTATTGGTCGAGCAGATGGGGTTGACGGAACCGGAACGTTACACGTGGACATTGGAAAACCGCTATTTGCCGGCCGGAGGCAAATGCCCGGTGAGTGAGAATTACATCGTGGTCCAAAGAAATTTTTCGACCACGGACCTGCCGCTTACCGGGCCGGAGACGGGGACGCTTTATTCTCCTTACGTTAACAACATCCTTTATACCTACGGCATCTCGGAAGTTTGCACTATCCCGGGAGGGTCCTTTTTCCAATGGCTGGCGGTCACCGAGCCGTTTGAAGTGAACAATCCGGGAAAGACTGAATTCACCGCGGTGGCAGCAAACGATTACGACGGCCTGGAAAACCTTGGGCCGGGAGGCGGGCTGGAGGACGGCGGTTTTTACACGGGCTTGACGGAAGACGACGCGGCGGGCCTGCGGTATCTGATGACCACCAACAACATCGAGCTTGAAGTTCCAGCGACCGGCACCGAATTGGAATTCACCAATACCGCTCCCGGTGCCCTGAATTTGCTGGAAACGTCTGACGTGTACTCGCTTTTCCAATTTGCCCAGACTAATCCGCCGGCAGTTCTCCAGGCGGCGTTCCCCAATCTGGAGATTGAAACGGTTTCAAATTATTTCACGATTGGCTCCAACCCGATCGTCACGGCTACGCTCTCCACACCGGTCGGCTCTCCGGCGGGCGTGCAAGTGTTGACGGTGGTGACCAACGGCTGGACCTTCTTCCCGATAACGAATTTTTCATATACTTTTGGCAACGTCATCTATGTGAATTTCCATACCAATACGCCCGTCCAAATACAGCTGGTTCAAATAGGCCAAGAGGTTGGGGCTCCTGCCGGTTATCTGGCAACCAATGTCACCTACACGACCGTCATCCAGACGAATGTTCCTTCGGGTGATTATTATATCATTCCGCCCGGGTCCTGCGGTTTTGAAATTGTTTCCAACATATTCCCCAACCATCTTCAGTCGATTTTCACTAATGTTATTGCCGCATCGACCAACAGCGCGGGTTTTGTAGGGACTGAAAGCATTGTGACTTATTTTACCAATGACTGGCTTGAGTATTTCACGTGTACTTTTGTGACAAACTCTCCGGGGTATTACCAGGGCGTCGAGAAGCTTCAGTTTATTCGCGTGTCTGACAAGAATGTAGATCCGCTGACAGACGTTTTCTTCCAGCCCCTCACCAACACCTATTCGATGGTGGTGTGGGACCCGACGAATCAACAGATTGGACCGCAAACATTCCAGCGGATCGTCACGGCGCCGGATTTTCTGTTCAAGGCCACGCCCGAGGCCTCCGGACCGGCGGGTGTGCCGGTGGTGAGCACCGTTGAACGGGATATCCATTTTGAAGATGGACAAATCGTGCCGGGGTTGTCCGGCCCCGGGGTGATTGATGGCGAAACGACTTTTACTTACAACGATATCGGAACCGTTTGGTGGAACGGACCTTTCCTGGACACCAACTCTTATGTGGCGGGAGATGTCAGTGAGGTGAACCAGACAACCGCGATACCTTCATTGCTTTGGGCCTCTTATGATGCAACGACCAATGCGCCGTATGTTTATCCCAACAATGAGAGCATCCAGGAACTGGAATCGCAGATGATCATCGCGATTTCACCGACGAACCTGCCGGACGGGACGAACGGCCAGCCTTATGTGACGACGACTTTCAAAGCCACGGGCGGAACGCCGTCCTATAACTGGTCGCTGGCTCCCGGCTCGCAATTACCGAACGGTTTGGGGTTATTTGGGAATACGCTGGAGGGCGTGCCCAACGGTAATAATACCAACGCCCCCTATGATGTGACAATTCAACTGATGGATTCATCCAATCCTACGAATACGATCCTGATGAATTATACCATTACCATTCACTAGCCGCGCATGAAGCCAATTCTTTTTCTCACTTCGATTTTTAGTTCCTGCGCACGCGGAAGGATGCTGGCCGGTGTGGCGCTTGGCCTGCTCATGGCGCAGGCGGCGTTTGCTCAGCTTTATATCAACAACAACGCACAATACTATTTTGAGCCGGGTCCCCCGCAATTCCCGCAGATTAATGCGACGGCCTTCGACAACGAAAACGTTTTCAGTGTTACGTATAACACTTTCACTCTCAATCTGGTGGAAAGGTGCGAACCGTGGTGGGGCACTCTCTTTTATACCAATAACAGCGAGATGATTCTCAACGCGCCGTTTGCGAACCTCATTAACGGGAACGGTCCGGGTGATTTCAATACTGAAACTCCGGGTGCTTTTTTTGAATTCGACGTGCAGCAAACCAACTCCAATGTCACGAATTCGATGGCGGGGACATTTTATAACCCAGGTGTGATTCATGTCGATTCGGTCCTTGACGGAAATAATGTACTTACTGAAGGCGGAAGTGAATTTTTCCTCCAAACCAGCGTTGGGAACGCTTACGTCCTGGCGACGAACATCATCATTCCGGGCGACATAGAAGTGGGGGTAAACGGCATCCTGGATTTGACCGGACAAAATTTAGACTTGAGCCATGGTTTTTTCAACTTTGAGCAGGGAGCGGTTTCGTCCAATAATGTAAATGCAACTCTCTTGTCCGAGGGCGAAGGAACTGACACCAACGGCGATTGGAATCCTTTTTTCGATTTGAAGGCCAACAGCGCCCTGGGATCGCTGCCGGACTTTCTCTCATTGACCAATTCCCTATCTTATTTTGGGCTGGCGGGCGGGCCGAGTAACTTTGTTTCGCGCTCCGTTTTCCTCCAAAACAACAATACGAATGTGCCGTATACCGTATATATCGCACCGGCTCTTTACGGCAATGAAGGAGCGCTGGTGCAATGGACGGGAACCTATATCGATTCGGCTACGGGCGAGACCGTCACGAATTATCTTTATCTTTTCCATTTTTATATCAATTCGACGAATTTAGGCCCGATTGTGGAGTTTGGCACACAGGCGACTGCGCAGAATGACGCTGGATTCTTCAATTTTGTCTGGTCCCAAACGTCGCCATTGGCGGGGTTGAGTGCGCCGACGGCGGCGGGTTTCCAAAATATTTTCAATGACGCCCCGCTTACGAATATTTACGAATTTTTTAACGCGCAATTGGTCGGCACGACGATCAGCACCAACGTCTCGGTCACGAATCCCAGCGGTGCCCTGACGAATTATCCCAATCGGATTGATATCACTGCCACTCACGCATTGAACCTGGCTTCCACGCAAATTACCGGTGAAAATTACATTTCTTTGATCGCGACCAATGAATTTGACGGCAGCGCGGGCGCGCTGATCAATTCTCCCTACTACGATATCAACCTGGGCAATACCAATGGAGTGATGACCATCAGTAATTTAGTGGCGCAGTTCATTCCGGCGTGGGGCGGGTTGATGGATGAATGGAGCGCCCGCTGGACCAACACTGATGTCAATAACATCAATACCGACTATCGGGTGATGCTGCTGGAGAGCGCATTGACGCCGACCATCAGTCCGCAAGTTCAAAATTTGACCTTGAACGCGACGAACAGCGTGGTCATTAGCGACGTGCTGAATGTCATGACCTCGCTTTACGCCACGCCCGCCAGCCTGACGATTACGACCAATGGTTTCGGAGTGGGAGCAGCTTCACCCGAAGGGGAACTGAACCTGGAGAATGCGAACAGCACCACCTGGAGCTGGGGCGGGTCGTTTCCGAATTTGCTTTGGCTGACGAATAACGGCGGGATTGTGATCCCCAATTCCTCGAGCTTTATTGGGAACTCAAATATCGTCACCGTAACGACGAATATCCCGGCAATTGGAGCAGCCAACACGCTTTCAGAATTGGGAACGAGCAATGTGACGGGTGAAAGCTCTGTGTCCATTGCTGCGCCTTTCGAGCAACCTTACCTTTTCACCAATAGAATAACGACGGCTTCACCGGCAAACTATGTCCTGATCGGGGCGAATATTAATGCCACGATGACGAATCTGATTGCGGCAATCAATCGTGGCGCCGGTGCAGGGACGGTTTACAGCACCAGCACGGCTACAAATCCATTTGTTACAGCTGGCACATTAGTCAATCATGCTTTCACAGTTACGGCGACAACCCCAGGGCCTTCTGGAGATAACATCGCAGTGTCGACGACGTCCACCAACCTGACTTGGAACGGTGGTGCTTCCACTTTTCTGGCTGGAGGGGCAAATGCTGTGCCGGCTTCGACGAATGTGACCCCGTCGGCTGTTCCTTATAACACATTTATCACCGACGGCCTGTTAATGGACCGGGGCGCAACGATCTGGGCCAATAATTTCCTGGGCAGTGGAGTGATCTCCAATGGTACAGGAAGCTTTACACTTAATGCGGAGACGGCGACGCTAACCAACTGCTCACTGACGGCGGGTGGGGCTATTTCCATGACGGCAAATACTTTGCTGGCAAGCAACATCTTCCTCCAAGCCGGCCAATCCCTGACATTGAATGTGACGAATTGGCTGACTGACGGCGGCGTGACCAACGGGAATATATGGCTGGTGGACAGCACCAACGGGGTTGGTTTCAATGGCCAGGGACTGGAACTACCGTTCCTGCCGGCGAATAATACCCCGGGGCTTAATAATCTACTGGGCACCACTATTGATCTGCAATCCCCGGGGCCAAACAAAGAAGTGTTTAATACCTGGGCAGGGCAGAATTATGGTGAGTCCACTTTGGGCTATCTGACGAATAACGTCGCCGTGGGGCAACTGATTCTGGACGCTGTCGGGCAGCAAAGTTCGTTCAATTTTAGCGGGACGGGCGCGAACAACGCCATCTATGTTGACCGCCTTATTTTGGAGGATTTCGCCGCTTTGACGAACAACCTTGGCAACACGAAAATTGTGCAGCTTAATTTCAACCCGAACCTCACTATTTATTATGCGGACGCGCTGTCCAGCGGACAGGATGTTTCGTATATTATAAACGGATTTAACAACAATCATCTGGTGTGGGTGCCCCAATATGTCGGCTTTTTCAGTTCTACCAACCTGGTTTATCCAAATGGTTCGACTAACATAATAAACGCGGGTGTGGCTGCAGATCCGGTACTTGATTCAAACGGGAACGGCATTCCCAATGAATTTGATCCGGAGCCGCTTTTTGTGCAAAGCCAGCTTAATTTTTCCCAGAATGGCGATGCGATCATGTGGGATTCGATCCCCAGTGCCACGAATATTGTTCAGAACTCGCCCAACATGCTTGTCTGGAGTGTTTATACCAATTTTGTATCGCCGTCGGCCGTTCCACCTGTCGGGGGCTGGCCGATTCCCTATAACCTGGTCGTACCGACCAACGGCACGGTATTTTACCGTGTCATAGTCAGCCCGAATAACGCGGACCTATTTGGGGAATAACTGGCGCCTGGCTGTAACCATGCGACAGCCGGAGAGTTCTTTAAATAGACAGATTGGACCGTTAAAAGAAATTTAATGCGCGAGAGAGCGCGATAACTTAGCAACAGCCTATGAAAAAATTTTGGGGCCGGGGGCTTAGAGACCTCCTTTTGAGAGCCTGTTTGAAAGGCACCGCCGCCGGCATCGTGCAGCCATGCTACTCGTTTGGCCGGGGTGGAGCGGACAGAATGTCTGCCGCAACCATGACAGCGCTCGTTCTCTTTGTGGGATTATTCGCTCTTACCGGCAGGGCACAGACCAGTTTTTACTCGCCGGGGGTATTGCCGCAGAGCGAATGGGGTTCGGTCGTGAATACCAATACGGGCGTCCTCCCGGATACCAATTGCCCGGACATCGCTGGTTTTGCCCCCAATGCACCGCTCTGGTACACATGGACGGCGCCGAAGAGTGGTGAAGTGGAACTGGACACAGTTGGGAGCGTTGGGACCGCTGTGAACGCAAATCAAACTTATACGCTCACCGAAGTGCCCACCACCAACTACTTTTACACCATCAACGCCACGGTCAACGGTACCGTCACCAACGTCACGTCAACCATCACCAACGGCCCTGTGGTGACCTTTCTCCTCGAGGACGTCGCCAATCCCCCCGTTCCTGTCACCAACACCGCGCCCCTGGACACAGTGCTGGCGGTTTTTACCGGCAGCGCCATCACCGGGCTAAGCCAGGTGGCCGCAAACGATAATTTGTTTCCTATAAATAATAGCGCCTCGCTAGAGAACCTGGAGAACCCTATCCAGAAAATAGAAGGTGATGTGAGTCAAATTACCTTAAGTGACAGCGGTGATTACGCGACCTTTGTAGGACGGGATGCCGAGCCTGTTTTTGACTATATTCAGCCTTATTACGGCCCCAGCCATCTTCGTTTTAATGCTGTCGCTGGCACCACATATTACATCGCGGTGGATACGAAACCGAATTCTTCTTCCATCCTGTCACCCAACGTGGGGCCTTACCCGCCCCTGGATTTCGAGCTGGGGCCTCTACCCGGGGAAAATCTTCCCGCCACTGGTTCCGTATCCTTGCAATGGGCCTATCAATCTTCTGGCGTTTTCCGCTTTGCGACGGAAGATTTTGATGAGTATTCAGGCCTTCCGCTCTATCAGACGGCCGGGACGGAGAGTGAACTGCTGGAGGGAAATGTAATTGTGTCTGGTGGAGACGATGCTGATTCGGCGGCTTTCAATTATTATACTTACAATGCTCAGGGCGTGCTGGTGACCGTGACACGCGTGGGCGGTTCGTCTGGTCGCTGCACCGTCAATTATCAGACGGTGCCGGGAACAAACTTGGCGCCCTGGAGAGTCCAGTTACCGCCCAATGAGCTGCCCGGATCTCCGGGACAGGATTATGAGAATGTCAGCGGCACGCTCGTTTTTGACGATTACGAAATGAGCAAGACCATCCTGGTCCCGATTCTCGGTGCGAATTCCGGTGGCACTCTCGCTAACGTGTATTTTGGACTTACACTATCGAACGCGCAGGTGGACCCCGACGAATCTGCCAATATCTCCCAGCCGCGCGTGGACCCTGTCTTTGGCACGGCCATGGTGAAAATTTTGAATGGGGAGGCGGACCCCTATGGACCTGACCTTGTCCCTGTGCCGGTGGGCACAAACCTGGTGATCATTGCGACTACTAACACTCCGCCAAC
>Ga0206816_1228_pt1 | contig 12016 bp, 8 predicted proteins | sample Alteio_BWOrgCont_88_FD_152866 | JGI IMG/M metagenome (GOLD analysis project Ga0206816, IMG submission 152866) | Enriched cells from forest soil in Barre Woods Harvard Forest LTER site, Petersham, Massachusetts, United States -... | ecosystem: Environmental > Terrestrial > Soil > Temperate forest > O... | reverse complement strand
CTAATTGGCCCGTTATGTTGTGTTGGAATACTTACAGTAGTTTCTTCCTCGTGAATTGTTTCCTTGTGATGTGTAGTTTTTTTTGTGGTGGCAGTTTTCTTACCGTGAGTTGAAGACTTGGTATGTGTTGTTTTGGTGTTATGAGCGGTTGATTTGGTATGCTTTGTTGCCGTGTTATGCGCAGTTGTTTTTGTACCTGTTGATTTATGTGCCGTTGGTTTACTGCTTTTTGTTTGTTTGTCGCTTTTACCCGTTTTTTTCTTCTTTGTTTCCTGCGCAAATGTTGCCACATTCAAGCAAAGCAGGATGATTATCGTTTTAAAGATCAGTCTCAATTTATAATTCATTTGTTAAAAATCGTTTCAGCTTATTAATGTCCCATCATTTGTAAAATGGCTCCGCAACTCATCCACGCCATGATACCCACTACCAAAACGCCAAATATAGTTAACCAAAGCGGTTGCTTGTAATTCGAAATAATTTTTGATTTATAGGCCGCAATCAGCATAATACCTAACGATAACGGCAAAATAAAGCCGTTTATGGCCCCAACCATCACTAAAGTTTTAACAGGTTTGCCTACTATTTGAAATATGATACAGGCGGTTATGATAAAGCCAATAATAAATTGGCGGTTATACCTTAATATAGCCGGGTGAAAACTTTTGATAAATGAAATGGATGTATACGAGGTGCCAACTATAGACGAAATACCTGCCGACATGATCTCGATACCAAACAGAGTATAGCCAAACGAGCCTGCGGCTAACTGAAATACGGATGCCGCCGGGTTATCCGGGTTCAGTTTCCCTCCGGCATGGATAACTCCTAACGCTGCCAAAAACAATAATATACGCATCAGCGATGCCAAACCAATAGCACCTAAAGCGCCTTTGTTTACTTTATCCAAATTCTCTTTACCTGCAAGCCCGGCATCCAGCAAACGATGCGCACCCGAGAAGGTAATATAGCCGCCAACCGTTCCACCTACTATAGTCAGCAAAGCCGTAAAGCTAAAATGGGTGGGACTAACTGATCTGATTATCGCTTCGGCTAAAGGCGGTTTGCTTACAAATGCAATAAATAAAGCCAGCCCAATTTTGATTACCCCAAAACTTTTAGCAAAAAGATCCAACGCCTTGCCGGTTTCTTTGTAAATAAAAATGGTGAGGGCAATAGCGGCGCTGACGATGGCACCATGGGCAACAGTCATTCCGAATAAAACATTCATGCCCAGTCCCGCCCCGGCCATGTTGCCGATATTAAACGCCATGCCGCCCAAAAACACCAGAAAGGATGTGAAATACCCAAGACCGGGAAAAACCTGGTTGGCAATCTCCTGCGCAGGCTTATCGGCAACTACAATTACGCGCCATATATTCAACTGGGCTATGGTATCAATAGCGATAGAAAACAAAATAACGAAACCGAAGCTGGCACCTAACTGCGCGGTAAATAAAGCCGTTTGTGTTAAAAAACCAGGGCCGATGGACGATGTAGCCATCAAAAACGAGGCGCCTATTAAAACGCTCCAGTTAAATTTTTTCTTCATCCCGCAGATGGCGCTTTAATGGTAATGTCCTCTTTTTTTAACCGTTCGTTTATCATTTTTGCAAATTCAACCGGGTGTGCACCGTCGCCATGCAGGCAAAGGGTTTCGGCTTTTAACGGAACAGTTTTTTTGTTGGCAGATATTACCTGTTGCTGTTTAACCATCAGCATAACCTGGTTAATGGATTGTTGTTCGTTTGTTATCAGCGCGTTGCTTTGTGTGCGTGGTGTTAATGAGCCATCATCCTGGTAAGTGCGGTCGGCAAAAACTTCGGATGCGGTAACCAAACCTATTTTTTGCGCTGCGGAAATCATTTCGCTGTTGGCAAGCGCATACAATATTAAATTGGCATCAAAATCATGCACGGCTTCTACAACGGCTTTCGCCAGCGCCGCATCCTTGGCGGCCATATTGTATAAAGCGCCGTGCGCCTTAACATGATGCAGCTTGCCATGTGCAGCCTTAACAAAGCCATATAGTGCTCCTATTTGATAAAGCGTCATCTGGTAGGCTTCGTTAGCCGATATTTTCATTTCGCGGCGGCCAAAACCTTGTAGATCGGGCAAGCCGGGATGGGCACCAATCGCAACGCCTTTTTTGATAGCCATTGTTACGGTATGTTGCATCACTTCCGGATCGCCGGCATGGAAACCGCAGGCTATATTGGCTGATGTAATATGATCAAGCAGCAAGTCGTCATTAGGCATTGGATAATTGCCAAATGCCTCGCCCATATCGCAGTTTAAATCGATGGTTTGCATTATAATTCGTCTTAAAATTACAAAAATTTACTATTAACGGTATTTGCCAGTTTAAGCAATTTCTTTTCCTGTTCAATATACAGCATTTCTGCTTCCTGCCGGATTATCGCGTAAAAATAAATCGCGTCACCGGGTTTTAATTGCCCGCATAACGGCATATCAACCAAGGCAACCTGCGCAATGCGTGGATAACCGCCGGTAGTTTGGCAATCGGCCATCAACAGCACCATACTGCCGCTACCTGTAACCTGTATGGTACCGGGAGTAACAGCCGTTGAAAGTAATTCGGTATTTACTTCGCGATTGATAGCAGTTCCTTCCAAAAGATAACCCATCCTATCACTACGCAAACTTAACGTATAAGGTGTGCTTAAAAAAGCATCGGTCGATGCCTTGTCAAACCAGCTAAACTCATGCGCTCTTACCACTCTTATCGCTTTTTTATCTGTAGGCAATAGCAGTTGCCGCGCGAGACTCCAGTTAGGATAATCAGGATAATCGCCATGCAGCATTTTTAAAATATTTTTTGCCGTTGACGATAACTGATCTATTGAGTTTAATACATCACCAGCCTGTAACTGCCTGCCATTATAACCACCAATAACCGCTCTTGTATAAGTACTTCGACTGCCTAATATTTCGGGCACATCAAAACCACCAGCAATTGCCAGGTAAGTTCGGCTGCCCGATGGATTGTTTACGAGTTTTATTGTCGACCCTGCCGGAATAAATACCGGTCGCTCACACGGGATATCACCAACCGCTAAACTCAAGATCGCGCCATCGCCTGCATAAGCTATCAACAGATCGGTTTCGGTTACAAGCTCCGCGCCTGCATAGGTAAACTCTATGACCGCGGCATCGTCTGCATTGCCTATTGCGCAGTTAGCAATTCGGGCCGACAAGCTATCCATAGCCCCCGAAACCGGCACGGCCTGCGACAGGTATGCGCTGCGCCCCATATCCTGAATGGTGCTGAGCAAACCGGGTTTTATTATTCTAATCCGCATCACCGGGATGATAATTCGTTAAATTGTTGCAGGTCAATTGGTGAAAAAACCACCTTGTCACCTGCCTTTAATAGCGACGGTTGTGATCTCATCGCATCAAATAATTTTAAAGGAGTTTGCCCGATAATTTGCCAGCCGCCCGGAGTTTTAAGCGGATATACGCCTGTTTGCTGCCCGGCAATACCAACCGCACCGGCAGGAACAGCCTGGCGCGGCACAGCCTTACGTGGTGTTGCTAACCGCCCATCCAGTCCGCCGAGGTAAGCAAAGCCCGGCACAAATCCTATCATATAAACCGTATAAGTTACCGAACTATGCAGGCAGATCACATCCGATATGGTTAGTTTGTTTATACCGGCAACCTCTTCAATGTCGGGGCCGAGCGCGCCACCGTAACAAACGGGGATGCTTACCGTGTCGCCAGGGATTACTTCATTTAACTTTCCCCGCTGATTTAGACTATTTAAATATGCTGACACCTTTTCAAAACAATCCGCGCCGGGGATGGCTGATTGTACTACAATTAATGGGTCGAAAAATACAGTCAACGTAGCATAAGCCGGCACCGTAGTGCAAAAGCCGGGAAAAGGCTGCTGATGAAGCAAGTTGTTAAATCCACCTACTGCATTCAGCAAGTAGGGTGCTATTTCCTGCCCAAACCCGATAGTAACGGCCTGTTCACTTAAATAATATATGGAAAAGTCCGGCCTGGGATGAGATCGCGTTTGCATGAATGGATTTTAACCAAAAATAGAAATTAAGTACGCAAATTGGGAGTGGTGGCTTTTGTTTCTTATAGTGATGATCGGTAGAAAAGCACAAAAAAAGCGGGCAACTTTTCCGTTATCCGCTTTTTCCATTTTTTTTCCTCCCGGTAGTTAGGGCTTCCGACCTATTTCACCCGCTCAACATACTCGCCGGTGCGCGTATCTACCTTTATTTTATCGCCCTGGTTTACAAAAAGCGGCACTTTTAACTCTACGCCATTTTCTGTCGTTGCCGTTTTAAGCGCGCCCGATGAAGTGTCGCCTTTAACAGCCGGCTCGGCATAGGTAATTTCTAATTCCACAAAATTAGGTGCCTGCGCCATAATCGGTTCTTCGCTTTCAAAAGAAATTATGACATCCATGTTTTCTTTTAAGAATCTTGCAGATGGGCCAAATAATGCTTTGGGGATACTAAACTGATCATAAGTGGTATTGTTCATTACCACCATATTATCACCTTCTTCGTAAAGATATTGGTAATCATTCGTTTCTACCCTGCAAATTTCAACCTGCTCGTCAGTAGCTAAACGAGCCTCTACAATTTTACCGGTTTTAATATTACGGAACTTATCCAAATAGAAAGCCCCGCCTTTACCTGGTGTGCGATGCAGAACTTCGGTAACAGTTACCAGTTCGCCATTATAACGTAATATATTCCCTACTTTAATTTCAGATGCCTTTGCCATGAAAATATGAATGTAAATTTTGGAGCCAAAGATAGATTAAGTTTTGGAAAACACCATTCTAAAAAAAGCCCGATATTTCTATCCGGCTTTGCAGGAGTTACAGGATTCAAACCAGCGCCACTCCGATTAGCAGCGCGGTGGTAAGTCTATTCTACTTTAATACTAACAGCGGCACCTCCGCCTTTAGCCAATTTGATATGTAAGATTGTACCTGGAGTAACTTTAACTTTTTCTATTTGATAAGCTTCAGGGTTTTTCTCCCAGTCGGCGTTATCTGCATCCCTATAAATTGTGGCCGTATAATGCTTACCTGCATCTAAGAAGTTTAAAAGTATATTAACTTCGCGGCTATTTGCATTGGTAATGGCACCTGCAAACCAATTGCTCTTGCCTTTTTCTTTGCGGGCAATGGTAATGTACTCGCCGGGTTCGGCTTCAATTATTTTGGTATCGTCCCAATCAACCGGCACATCTTTGATAAATTGAAAGGCATCCAAATGTTTGGCGTAGTTTTCGGGCATATCGGCAGCCATTTGCAGCGGGCTGTACATGGTAACATACAATGCTAACTGTTTGGCCAGCGTGGTATGTACCTGCCGCGCTGGATTATCGGGTATATATTCTTTTATTTTAAATATGCCCGGCGTATAATCCATTGGGCCGCCCATTATGCGGGTAAAGGGCATAATGGTTTCATGCTCGGGTAAATTACCGTTGCTAAAGGCGTTGTACTCATTCCCCCGGCCTGCTTCGCTGGCCATCCAGTTAGGGTAGGTGCGTTGCAGGCCCGTTGGCCTTACCGGTTCATGCGCGTCGAGCATAATATGGTAATCGGCGGCTTTTTGTGCTACCCGTACATAGTGGCCTATCATCCAGGCACCGTCATGATGTTCGCCACGCGGTACAATTTTCCCTACATAACCGGTTTTTACTGCCGGGTAGCCAAACTTCGTCATATAACGGAAAGCGGTATCCATTTGGCGCTCATAATCAGTAGCCGAACCCGAGGTCTCGTTATGCATGATCAGTTTTATCCCCCGGGCTTTCGCGTATTGAGTAATCGCTTTAATATCAAAATCCGGGTAAGGCGTAACAAAGCTGAAAACGTGTTCCTTCCAGTTACCAAACCAGTCTTCCCAGCCTGTGTTCCAGCCTTCAACCAATACGCCGGGTATACCATTTTTAGCAGCGAAATCAATATAACGCTTTACATTGGCCGTATTTGCGCCATGTTTGCCGCTGGGTATCAGCTTGCCGTCCTTAGTTAATGAATCGGCGTTGTTGGCATAGCTCCAGGTGCTTTTACCGGTTTGCATTTCCCACCACACGCCAACAAATTTCATGGGTTTTATCCATGATGTGTTCTTGATCTTTGACGGGTCATTTAAATTTAATATCATTTTCGAAGCCAATATATCAGCTGCTTTATCACTTACAATAATGGTACGCCACGGCGTATGGCAGGGTGCATGTAAATAAGCCTTATTGCCTACTGCATCCGGCACCAGCCGGGCCGTTAATTTATAGGTGCTTCTGTCTACATGCAGCTGCATAGACGAATAATTAACCAGCGCTGCTTCGTGGATATTGATGTACAAACCACCTGATGTTTTCATCATCAACGGGGTTTGTACGGCATACTGATCCGGCGTGACGCGCACGGCAATGTCGGTAGCCGCTTTCATTACCTTCCACGCATCCACTTCACTTAATGGCGATGTGGTATACCGATATTCGTTGGTATCATAGTCGCCGGGTATCCAAAACGTTTTATGGTCGCCGGTTAAGCTAAACTCCGTAAGTTCATCAGCTACAATAAAATATTTTAAGCCCGGTTGTTGCGGAAACTCATACCTAAAGCCTACGCCATCCTCAAACACCCTGAAAACAATATCGAGCAGGCGATTGGTGCCATGCTGCTTTAAATGGATAATTGCCTGCTCATAATGATTGCGAATATGGCTCACCTCGCCCCAAACCGGTTTCCATGTTTCATCCACCTGCTTTTTTTCGGTGCTTAGCCACTCAAAATCAGCGGCTAAGGCAGTTTCTTCTGCTATCGCTATACCAAGCTTTGATCTTTTTATTATCGGGGTATTATTAAAATAAACCTCGTAGTTTGGCGCGCCGTGCTCATCCAGCATAAACTGGAGCTTTACTTTATCCAGGCTTATGTTGATCGCCTTGTTTTCCTGCGCCAGCACGCCACTAACTATAAACAGGCAGAATAAGCAGCTATATATTTTTTTCATTTCATCTCGTTAATTATTCCAACTTCATTCCGTTTCACGCCGCACTCACTGTTTGCTTTCATTAAATGCCGGGTTATACTGGTGCGAGTACGATGGTACAAAGCCGTCAAATAAATTATTGTAAAAGCGGCCAAACTCACTGCTGAAAGTATAGGTTATCCGGTCTGTACGGAAAGGATGGTCTGTTATCCCTTCGGGCGTAGTAAACTTCACCGTGGTTTTTCCATTGTCAACAACGGCAACCCGTACCGGCCCCGTTTGCGATTTGAATTTGGTGGACATCAACCCCGGTGCAACCGAAACCGCATGCCCGTTCACTGTTAACCGTGCAGTATTCTTCAAAAGTGTTATTACCTCGGTCGAATCTTCCGACGATGCCTTTATAGTTTCTTTTTGAAAGGCTTTAACGGGGATATCATAAGGATAGGGTTTAACATTATGGTTATATTTTTTAAATAGCACAATCGCCACGTCCCTGTCGGCATAGGGAGAGGGCTGGCCGCGCCATAAACTTTTATAATAGTTTAGCAGGATGGAAAAACCCTCGTTATGGTTTATCTCTGGTGCCAGGTGATGGCCCTCTGGATAATCATTCCACGTAATTACATTTATAATGGGCGCATTCTGCTTAATGCCAAATTCAAACAGTTTGCGAAAATTGTAGGATAACCCGGTGGTAATATATTTCCGTTCTACATGCGTTATTCCGGCATTTACGGCTTCATGCGCCGTATGGTACATATCCCAGGTATCTTCCTTCAGTAACTTAGATGTGTAAAAATCTGAAAAGACAGAACCTGTAAACGTACGATTGCGTTTTTTACATTCCTCGGCAATCATGTTGCCTATATAGTTTTTGCCATACGGCAATGTCCATATCCAAACCGCCGGGAAATAATCCAGGTAACTATCAAGTATATTTTTGCTGATCTCGGTATTAACCGTAAAAACACAAGCAAAGCGCTCATGCACAGCATCGGCCAGGCGTTTATAAGCGCGTGCTATGTAATACTGATCGGTTAAGCCCATTTTATCTGTGGGGATATCTGCCAAACCTTCGGCTATCCATTGATAAACAATTAACCTACCGTCGGGAGTACGCAGCCAGTGCGGGTTGTTGCGGCCCACTTCGGCCATAATATTGTTGATACGCCCTGCAAATTCATTAATTTTAACAGCCTCGGTGCTGCCGTTTGGGTGCGATATGCAAAAAGTGAATTTAAAGTTGATATGCTTTTTATCAGCCACCCGGAAATATGCTTTGATAATATCGTCCCATTTGCTGTTGCCTAAAATATAATAGAACTGGAACCCATCAATACCGGACCGTATCGCCGCGCGCATCTCAAACTCCACCGCTTCATCCAGCGTCTTGTTTGCCAGCAAGCTATCTTCCATTGGTTTAACCTGCGTAAGGCCCCCCAATGGTTCGGTAATATTGCCCGATGCGGCGTAATAAGCGGGGTTGCAGCTATCTTCCAGTTCATGCCCTTTATATCTTATGATATTTGTCATGCAATGTGCAATAACTAATTTTTGGTTGGTTATAGGCAGGCTATACTCCGTCAAATTCTTCAATGAATCCTGTGCCTGAACATTGCTGATCAGTAAAGCGTAAGTAAAAAATAAAAAATAGTATTTTAGATAATTTCCGGCGCAATAAACGGGCATAATTATAGCTTCTTTTGGGTGCAGTAAATTAAGCGCAAGGCCCCGTTGGAGGGCCCTACGCATTAACTAATTAACTATGGTTCTTTTTAATATCCCGGATTTTGCTTCATTTTGCTATTGGAGTTCATTTCGCTTATGGGGATAGGCCATACATAAGATTTTGTATCATCCCATTGAAAGGGGCCGTTAACGTTAATAGCCGTGCCAAAATAAGTAGCTTCTGATTTTCCTATCCGCCAGCGGCATACATCAAACCACCAATGTCCTTCATTAAACAATTCGGCCCAACGTTCATAGTAAAGCGGGTTTGTACCTAAAACCGGGTCGTTTATAGCAACTGTTTTATCGGTTAATGACTTATAGTCTATGGCTGATGGCGTATTTACAGGCAGGCCATAGGCGCGGCGTTTGATTTTATTGATATATTCCAGCCCTGTTACGTTATCGCCGCCACCTATACTTGCTTCTGCATATAATAAGTAAACATCAGCCAAACGCAGCAAATAATAGTTCCACGCGTCTGCAACCTGGTTATTTGGCAAATTGCCTTGCCCGCTTCCTTCATTGTATAGCGTTGGCGAATATTTTCTTACACTCCAGCCGTATACACCCCCGTTACCTGCAAAAAAGTTGGGTTTGGCGCAAGGTGCCCAGTTTACCCCATCAAATTTCACAGAGTCGACCCACGGCTGCAAGGCGTTTACAAATAAGCGCGGGTCAGCTGTCTGGGCGCTGCGTACCAATAGTGCTTTTTGCTTGTAAACAGGATCCATTATCAACTGTGGGTTGTTGTATTTAGGGCCGGTGGCTGATTTATAATTAGGGTTGGCTACCACCGCATAGTTACTGCCAATTGAATAACCGAAACGCAGTATATTTTGGTCATGTAAAAATTCATTGCCATAACCTAATGGGAAGGCACCGCCTTCAGTTCCATCGCCGCCCAAAGCCCATGGGGACCAGATAAGGCCGTCAATGGCAGTTGCGTTAGCAGCACCGCTGTAAATACCGTAACCGCCCTGAGAATTAGGGTCTATGTTCAATTCAAATAACGATTCACTATTAAATTCATTGGCGCTGTTGCCATTAAACGCGTCATGATATTGTGCATAGGTCATTAATGTTTTCCCGCTGTTTGTTATCACATCCAGCAAGGTGGTTTTGGCATCGGCCCAATCTTGAGTAAACACATAGGCTTTCCCTAATAATCCTTTTGCAGCCCACTCAGAGACTCTGCCTATATCATTGCCTGCCCATACCTGGCCTTTGAGTAGTGCGGCGGCTTGTTTAAGGTCGCTTTCTATAAAGGCCCAAGTTTGCGCTGTGGTACTGCGTGCCAGTTGCGTGGCATCAAGGCTTGACGGTATAGTACTAAACAGCGGCATACCCATTTTGGTGCCCCCAGCCGATGTGGTGATATAACTTTCTCCAAAAAGGCATTCTAATTCAAAATAGTAGTAGGCTCGCAAAAAGTAAGCCTGCCCCAGTATTAAATTAACACTGTTGGCATCGGCAGGCTTTGCATATTTAGTATTGTAAAGTGACACAGCTGCAATGGTAACATTGCAGTTTTTAACGCCTGTAAATAAAGCCTGCCAGGCATCGCTTGAGTGTGAATTGCCAACCGTAAGGTTAGTGTTGGCCATTTCATTCCATGCCTGATCGCCGTTATAGGCCGAGTTTACTACGTGCATGGAATTGGAAAGAGCTTTTGGTAAAAAATTAAACCCAAACAGGCCCGGATCGCGTAAATTTGAATAGCAGGATGCCAACACGCTTTGCAGGTCACTAACTGATGCAGGGTAATTGTTGGTGCTATATTGATCTGTAGGACTAACCAGCAACCCCGGGTCCTTTTTACAACCGGCTGCCAAAATTATCGCCAGTGTAGCTATATATATTTTCTTTAACATTTTGATAGTTTTTTAAGGTGAATATTAAAACGTAAGATCCAATCCCAATGAATAAATTCTTGTTTGCGGATAATTTGTAACTGCATCTATGCCCTGGGTGGTAACAGAACCGTAGCCAGACGGCGTATAAGCGCTGCCCAATTCAGGATCAAGCCCGGTGTATTTGGTAATTACAAACACATTGTTAGCCATCACATATAACCTTGCAGACCTTACACTAATTTGCTGAAGCAATTTGTTAGAGAAAGTGTAACCTAATTGTACATTTTTTAATTTTAAGTAAGCGCCGCTTTCCACAAAATAACTATTTACCGAAGTGTAATTTTGATTTGGATCTAAAGTGAAACCTCCACTTGAAGCTACCCCAAGGCGAGGTTGCGATGTAAGCCCGTTCCCCCCAAAAAAGGAATCACCAAATACTTTGCTGGTAGTATTGCCATCAGAAAAAGGATATTGTTCATAAGCCTTTACGCCATTGAATAATTGTACGCCGGCCACACCGTTAAATAATAATGCGAGGTCAAAGCCCTGGTAGTTAAAGTGCATGTTTATACCATAAACCATCTTTGGGTTTGGATTACCGATAATCTGCCTGTCATTAGCATCAATTTTACCATCACCGTTAAGGTCCTGGAATTGCAGGTCACCGGCATGTGCTGTATTCCCGTTAACGTGTTGCGATGCCGCAGCCGCATCGGTTGGGAAAATACCTATCACCTTATAGCCATAGAATGAACCAAAAGGAGCGCCCGGCTTGGTAATGGTTAATGTTTGATTAGACATAATATTAAAGCCTGCATCTCCATTATTATAATAGTTATAACCATCATAAACCGCATCGGTAGCAGCACCTGATAAGCTTACCACTTTGTTTTGATTAAATCCGGCCGTAGCGCTGATATCATAGCGCAACTTGCCTACCTTATCCCGATAACCTACCAGGAAGTCAAATCCCCGGTTGTTTACCTTGCCTATATTAGAAATGTAAGGTGATGTAAATCCCGCACTGGTTGGCAGTTGCAAAGAATATAGCATATCATTGGTGTTCTTATTGTACCATTCAGCTGTAAAATATAGCTTGCCTTTAAATGCTTCTCCATCTAAACCAATATTGGTTTCTGTAACAGTTTCCCAATGTACATTCGGGTTAGGAATGCCATTAATTGAATTGGCAATAGTAAGCGGAGCATTCGGTGCAAAATTTTGACCGCCAGCTGAAACACCGGCAACCGAATTAAACTGACTGTAGGTAGAAACAAAGCTATATTGACGAATATTGCTGTTACCCAACGAGCCATAGCTTGCGCGCAATTTAAGCAGGCTGACATCTGGTGCGATCTTTTTGAATGACGGATCTTCGCTGATGTTCCATCCAACCGATCCGGCAGGGAAAACACCTTTTTG
>Ga0206816_1227_pt1 | contig 12032 bp, 13 predicted proteins | sample Alteio_BWOrgCont_88_FD_152866 | JGI IMG/M metagenome (GOLD analysis project Ga0206816, IMG submission 152866) | Enriched cells from forest soil in Barre Woods Harvard Forest LTER site, Petersham, Massachusetts, United States -... | ecosystem: Environmental > Terrestrial > Soil > Temperate forest >... | reverse complement strand
CGTTTCAATGGCGGCGGTTGTGGCCGTTTGCCATTTCAGTTTGCCTGTGGCCGCGTCAAAGGCATAGACCGACTTATCATAGCTGGCTGTATATACGGTTCCGTTGCTGACAGTCGGGCTGGTCTGCATTACATCGCCCGTAGTCGCCGTCCGCTTCACGGTGCCTGTCGATGCGTCAATCGCATAGAGTTTGTGATCGTCGCTGCCTACATAGACGATCCCGCCTGCGACGGTGGGGCTGGAATCCACGGAGCCCCCTGTTAGGACCGTCCACAGCTGTGCGCCTGTAGTCGCATCGAGAGCATAGAGTTTATAATCCCCGCTGCCTACATAGACGACGCCATTGACGATAGTCGGACTAGATAAGATATTCGACCCTGTGGCAGCGCTCCATTTGAAGGAACCTGTCGCCGCATCGAAAGCATATAATTTTTGATCGCCTCCTCCTATGTATACTATGCCATTGCTGATGGCGGGGCTTGAAGTTACCGGGTTGAGGCCGGAAGGGCCCACGGCGGCTGCCCATTTTCTTGCGCCTGTGGAAGCATCCAGGGCGTACAGGCTGTCATCGAAGGTGGCGATGTAGACGATACCGTTGCTCACGGTGGGGCTCGAGAAGATATCGAAAGTTGGTGCAGGGCTCAGGTTAACTGTCCAGACTCCGGCGCCGGACGCGGCATTTACCGCGTACATATTGCCATCAAAACTCCCGAAATAGGCGATCCCGTTTACGATGGTGGGAGTCGAAACCACAGATGCGCCTGTTGAAAAGGTCCAACTTTGGACGCCCGTCCTTAGGTCTAAAGCATGCAGTTTTTTGTCATTGCTGCCGATGTATACGAGACCGTTTGAGACGGTTGGGCTACTGGGGATCTCGCTCCCTGTTTTTGCCGTCCATACCGGGGTACCGGTGGAAGCGTTCAGGCAATGGACGCTGTCGTCGAAGATTCCGATGACCAGGTAAGCATCGGCGGTGACGGGAAAGGTGGCTGATGCGATGGTACCGGAAGGGATGCTTGTGGCGCTGGTGTTTGTCGCCTTGACCCTATAATAATATTGGGTGCCGGGACTCAGATTGGTGATCGTCGCGAAGGTATCCGTTATGGACTTGGGGTTGTAGCCGCTGACGGTATTGGCAAATGCGCTGTCGGTGGCAATGTATAATTGATAGCCGGTGGCACCGTTGACTTGTCGCCAGTAGGCAATGAACGATGTATCCGAGATGTTCGTTGCTGACAGTGCGGTCGGGGCGGAAATCGTCGGAGGTGGTGGAGGCGGAGGGGTAACAGTGCTATTGGAAGGAGATGATTTGCTGCAGGAGCCGATCAGGATGGTGCACAGTATCGGGCCTGTCAGGGCCATGAAGGAGGCGGTCAATTTCATAAAGCAAGAATTAGTATTGGAATCCAATGTAGAGGATGATTGCCACTAAAACAAATGACATTTGAGTAAGATGTGTAAAGCATTATTGAATAGACGGGAGGACTTCGCGGAGGAACTGGTTGACGGTTTCGGGGCGGCTGACGACCAGCATATGACCGCCTTTTTGAACGATATGGGTGGGGTTGGTTAGGCCGATAGGGAAGACCTCGTCCCGGGTACCGTGGATATGGAAGAGTGGTCGCGGTATATCCTCATTGTCCCACTCTAATACGGCGGTGAGCGCCCAGCGGATAAACCGATCGTCGCCGGCCCTGATCACCTGACGCATGAGTCTTCTGTTCTCCGCCGGATGCATCATGAGCGAATGTTTAATCAATGCCGCGAGTTTCAGGAGCGTGGCGGGTATTAGTCTGACGAGCCGCAGTCTGCCGGCCAGTTTGTATATTTTAGGCAGATGGGACGCCGCGGGTACGCTGCTAATGAGGATGGTGCAGACAGGCTTAATCCGTCGGGCGATTTCCACGGACATAATGCCGCCGAGCGAGAGACCCGCGAGGATGAAGGGTTGTGTAGCATCGATCTGGTCGGCGAGGCGACAGGCGTAATCGCTTATTGTTTCGTTATTCGACGGGGAGATCCAATGAATATAGTAGGGCTCGTATCCTTCTGGCAGACGTATATGAGTAAATACCCGATGGTCTGCGCCGATGCCCGAGATGAAATAGATGTTCACGGATGGAAATTTAGCGAATTTTCCATCAGCGATGCGAATGGTATAAAATGAGAATGCGCTAGTCCTCGAAAAAGGTGACTTCGCCGGTAGCGAGATGGTAATAGGCTCCCACAATTTTGATCTGCCCTTTGTCCACCATTTCCTTGAGCACCGGGCTTTCGGCTTTTATTTCCTGTATCGAGTTCCGGATATTGTGTTGCACGACCGAGGCTATGAATGCGGCATTTTTGGAGGTATGATCTCCCGGTATTCCCTGTGACTGCTGCAGGGCGGGTTTGATCCGCGCCAGCAGGCCGGTTATATTACCGAGTTCTTCCCCATCAGCGGCGGCTTTTACCGCTCCGCATGCTTCGTGACCTAATACCACGATGAGTCTGGCGCCGGCGACTTTGCAGCCGTATTCCATGCTTCCCAACATGTCCTCGTCGACGATATTGCCCGCCACCCGGCCAACGAATAGGTCCCCGATCCCTGCATCAAAGACCTTTTCCACGGGCACCCGGCTATCCATACAGGCGAGGATAAAGGCCTCCGGATATTGTCCCTGCGCGGTCTCTTGCATCATGATGGTATCGTCCATAGCGGTCGCCAGATTTTGCCGGTATTTCAGGTTGCCTTCTTTCAGGTTTTGAAGGGCTTTGTCGGGAGTCAGCGCCTGTTGATCTGCCGCGGTGAGGACGGTAGTGCGCAGGGTGGGCATGACGGCCTTGGGAGATTGAACGCTGTCGGCGTTGTGGCAGGCTGGCAGGATTAGCTGCGTCGCCAATGCGAGCGTGATGTAGGAAAAGTGCGGTTTCATGCGTTGCAAGGTTTGGAATGATTAAGGGATGGCAAAAAAATGGAGGGGTGCATGTGACAAGATTTATAAGGTAGAGCAAATTTAAGCCGATAAGTTTGGGAGAGGGGGGTAGAATATGAAAAAAAACTGGCGAAATGGGGAAATTTGTAAATTTGTTTAGCAAGAAATTGGAAGAGAATGAATATTTCGGAAGTAAACGATAGCCTGGAAAGTATAGCTTTGCCGGCCAATCAGAAAAAACCCATCTTGCAGCTGATCGACACGAAAACAAATAATGATATGAGAGAGGTGATCGCAGAAATGAGGCGACTGGAAGATAAAATACAAATGGTCCATGATAAGCTCAGCAATGAGATCAAGGTCATGTATTGGGTTGTCGGTATTGCCAATGCGATCGTCTTGCTCTTTGTGGCGTTCGTGGCGAGAAAATAGGGCCACCGTTCACCTGCATAAGACTAAAGCCACCGGCGACGGTGGCTTTTTGCTTGTAAAGCGTTGAAGTTGTGTGGAGAATATCGGAGTCGAACCGACGACCTCTTGCATGCCATGCAAGCGCTCTAGCCAGCTGAGCTAATTCCCCTTGGTTGGCGGAAGGACCGCGTCAGGCGCCCTGATTTGGGAGTGCAAATATAGAGGAATTCGCGATAAATAATTCAAAAAATCGCGGGGTTATTTAACTTTAGAGTTGTAATCCAATCAATCATGGGAGTCTGGAGACAGATAGCCGAATATTTTTACCTCAGGAAGAGGGATCCCAACGCACCGAATACCCAGTGGATGCGATACATGCATGGGATCAACCGCATTTCGATATTCATGTTCCTGATCGGGCTGATCGTGCTGATCGTGCGGTTGTTGTTTTTCAAACATCGTTAGGATGGCAGTGGGGGACGCAGGAATTGCAGGATACTGCGGGCGGCGTTGGCGGAGGCGTTGCCTCCCTGGCTGAGCAATTCTTTTAGTTCCCGGTAATCGTTGTCCAGCTGTGCGCGTCTCGTCGGGTTGTGCAGGATATCGTCGAGTTCGCGCCGGAGGTTTTGGGGGGTGAGCTGGTCCTGGATCAGTTCGTTCACGACCAGGCGATCCATGATCAGATTGACAAGGGAGATATATTTTACCCGGATCAGCCGGCGGGCGATCTGATAGGAGATGGGGCTGCCTTTGTAGCAGACCACTTCGGGGACGCCGAAAAGGGCCGTCTCGAGCGTGGCGGTGCCGGAGGTCACGCAGGCGGCTTTAGCCGTCATCAGCAGGGGATAGGTCTGGTTGCAAACGGATGCGACGTTCGGGTATCCGGCAAGAAGATCTTTATAGAAGGCCTGGTCCTGCCCGGGAGCCTGCGCCACCACGAACTGGTAGTCGGGGAAGTCGCGGCTGACCTCCAGCATGACGGGGAGTTTTTTTATTATTTCCTGTTTCCGGCTGCCGGGAAGGAGGGCGATGACGGGTTTGAAAAAAGGGGGGAGTGCGGGGTTTTGGGCGCGGGCGTTGTCGATGACCTCCACGAGGGGGTGTCCGACGTATTCCACGGGAAAGTTCCATTTCCGGTAAAAAGCCTGTTCGAAGGGCAGGATGACCAGCATTTTGTCGACATTCCCGCGGATCTCTTTGACGCGGCCTTCTTTCCAGGCCCAAACCTGGGGCGAGATATAGTAAACGATACGGATCCCATGGTGATGGGCCCATTTGGCGATGCGCATATTGAAGCCGGGGTAGTCGATGAGGATGAGGACATCGGGTTGGTATTGGAGGATATCCTGTTTGCACCAATCCAGGTTCCGGAAAATGGTGCGAAGGTTCATCAGCACTTCGGCGAAGCCCATGAAGGCAAGGTCCTTGTAATGTTTGACCACGTGACCGCCCGCGGCCTGCATCTGGTCGCCGCCCCAGCAGCGGATGTCGGCCTGCGAATCCTGTTCTTTCAGTTGTCGGATGAGATTGCCGCCATGGAGATCGCCGGAGGCTTCGCCGGCAATGATGTAATACTTCATGCGAGCGCAAAGGTACACCAGTTTTTTTTCTTATCTTGTTGATCGGGCCGGAGTGGGTCCTGCCTGTCTAAAACGCTACACATATGGCTGCTTTTAACCGTCGTTCGTTTATCGATACTTTGGGAAAGTTTTCCGCTACGGCGTTTTTGACGACGCTGGCGCGTCCGGCCTGGAGCCGTAATCTCGACAAGGCGCTGATGCATGCCGAACTTCGGTCGCCGGAGCAGCTCGCGGGTGACGAAGACTTCTGGTATTATGTACAGCAATCCTTTACTGTCAGCCCGGAGCTGATCAATCTCAACAACGGGGGCGTGTCGCCTTCCCCCAAGGTCGTGCAGGACGCCATGAAACGGTATCTCGATTTTTCCAATGAGGCGCCGAGCTATTATATGTGGCGGATACTCGACCAGGGTAGGGAGCCGTTGCGCAAGGACCTGGCCCGGATATCGGGTTGTTCCCCGGAAGAGATCGCCATTAACCGCAATGCGTCCGAAGCGCTGGAGACGGTGATCTTCGGGCTGAATCTCAAAGCAGGCGACGAAGTGGTAGTTTGCAAATACGATTATCCCAACTGTATCAATGCCTGGAAACAGCGCGAGCAACGCGAGGGCATCCGTCTGGTATGGGTCGATCTCAAACTCCCCAGCGAAGACAATGACTATCTGGCGGCGCAATATAGCAAGGCTTTTACGGCAAAGACGAAGGTGGTTCATGTCACGCATGTCATTAACTGGAATGGCCAGATCATGCCGGCGCGGAAGATCGCGGATGGGGCGCATGCCCGGGGGATCGAGGTGTTGGTCGACGGGGCGCACAGCTTTGGTCATTTTGAATACATGATCCCTTCCCTGGGCGCCGATTATTTCGGGACCAGTCTGCACAAATGGATGGCGGCCTGTATCGGCAGCGGCATGGTCTATGTAAAAAAAGACAAGATCGCGTCGTTGTATCCGCTGTTTGCCGCCGCCGACGCGAAGGCCGACAATATCCGTAAGTTCGAGAACCTGGGCACCCGACCCTTCTTTATCGAGCAGGCCACCGGCAAGGCCATTGATTTTTACGACATGATCGGCGCGGCCCGGAAGGAGCAGCGTCTTTTCTATCTGAAGAATTATTGGATGACGGCAGTAAAGGATGTTCCGAAAGTGCAACTATCCACCTCGCTAAAACCCGGTTTTGCCTGCGCCATCGGAATGGTAAGTGTCGAGGGTAAGACGGCGAGCGATCTGGAGAACTTCCTTTTTAACGAATACAGGATCCACACGGTGGCGATCAACTGGGAGAACCTGCATGGTATCCGGGTGACGCCGAATGTATATACCACTACTATCGACCTGGACAAGCTGATTGCCGGGATAAAGGACTTTGCCAAAGCGTGAAGCGGGAAATCGGTTTATTACAGGCCACCTCTATCAATATGATCGACATGGTCGGCATCGGGCCCTTCGTCACGATGACGATCGTCATGGGAACCATCGGCAGCAATCTTTTTTTATGGGCATGGGTCTTCGGCGCCGTGACGGCGCTCGTCGACGGGATGATCTGGAGCGAGCTTGGGGCAGCCTATCCGTTGGCGGGAGGCAGTTACAATTTTTTGAAAGAGGCCTATGGTCCCAGGGGTGGGGCGTTGATGTCCTTTCTCTTTGTCTGGCAGACCTGTTTGCAGGCCCCATTGGTGGTCGCCTCGGGGGCCATCGGTTTCGCACAATATTTCGACTATCTCTTACCGATGGGTTATTGGGGACAGAAGGCCGTATCGGGGGTGGTTGTCGTCATCATTGTGGCCTTGCTGTATCGTAATATACGCACCATTGGAAAAATATCCGTGTTTTTATGGTCCGGGGTGATCATTACCATCTTATGGATCATCATCGCTGGGTTTACGCATCGGCAGGTGAACTTTTCCTGTCTGCCGACCGGCAATCAGTCGCTGTTCAGCGGGGCATTCGCACTTTTGATCGGACAGGCCTCCGTGAAGACGATCTACAGCTTTCTCGGCTATTATAACGTGTGTCACCTGGGTGGCGAGATCAGGGACCCTGGCCGGAATATCCCCCGCAGCATTTTTATTTCGATCATTTGTATCGCCGCCTTATATCTCGCGATGAACGTCAGCGTGGTGGGCGTGATACCCTGGCAACAAGCCATGCATTCGGATAAGATCGTCAGCATTTTTATGGAAAAGATCTATGGCCACCGGATGGCGCTGGTCGCCACAATGCTGGTATTGTGGATCGCCTTTGCCTCTTTGTTCGCCGTCGTTCTTGGGTATTCGCGGGTGCCTTATGCGGCGGCGGCCGATGGTCATTTTTTTCCGGTGTTCGCGCGGCTGCATCCCCGAAAAGATTTTCCCTATGTGTCGTTGTTGTTCATCGGGGCGCTGGGATTGGTGTTCAGTCTGCGGTTGAAGCTGGAATATGCGATCAGTGCTATCCTGGCGATGCGTATCCTGGTGCAGTTTGTCGCACAGGCCATCGGGGTCGTCGTGCTGCGGAAGAGAAAAGGTACAGCGGGTCTGCCTTTTAAAATGTGGTTGTATCCCCTGCCCGTGATCCTGTCCGTGGCGGTATGGCTGTTCATATGGTATATGACAGGGATTGCGGCGTTGTATGGCCTTTTGATGGCGATGACGGGGGTGGTGGTGTTTTTTCTGACACGAGGCCGGTGGCAACGAGTGAATAAAATGACGTAGTTTGCGAATATGAAAAGAAGAAGATTTTTTCGGCAAACGATGCTGGCATCTGCGGGGTTGATGACGGGTGGAAGGGGGCTGGCATTTGGAGGATCGGGTGGATTCCCGGTGGTCCGGATACCGGAGGCGAAACGCAAATTTAAAAGCCAGACGGTAGAAAAGATGATCCGTGAAGTGCGGGAAACGATCGGAAATAAAGAGCTCGGCTGGCTATTCGAGAATTGTTTCCCCAACACCCTCGATACAACCGTGGATTTTACCGTAGGGGCGGGTGGCCGGCCCGATACCTATGTCATCACCGGGGATATCGATGCCATGTGGCTTCGGGACAGCAGCGCGCAGGTCTGGCCTTATCTTTCGTTGTGCAAAGGGGACAAGGACCTGCAGTCATTGATCCGTGGGGTCATTCACCGGCAAACCAACTGTATCCTGAAGGACCCCTATGCCAATGCTTTTTATAAGGATGACAGGAAGGTCAGCGAATGGAAGGCTACGGATATCACGGATATGAAACCGGGTATTCACGAGCGAAAGTGGGAGATCGACAGTCTTTGTTATCCCATCCGTCTGGCGCATGGATACTGGCAGACGACGGGGGATGCGTCCGCCTTCGATGCCGACTGGCAGGCAGCTATGGAAAAAGTGGTGAAGACCTTTCGCGAGCAGCAGCGCAAGGATGGGGAAGGGCCTTATAGTTTTCAGCGAAAGACCAGCTGGGCTACTGATGGAGTACCGATGGGCGGTTATGGGTATCCGACCCGGAAGGTGGGGCTGATCCATTCGATGTTTCGTCCCAGCGACGACGCCACGATCTTTCCCTTCCTTATTCCCTCGAATCTGTTTGCGTTAAGCAGTCTCCGGGATCTGCGGACAATGCTTGCCGCGCTATCGATGGGTAAAGAGTTGGAGGGGCAGGCTTTTGCGTTGGAGCAGGAGGTTCAGGGTGCTTTGACCGAACATGCCATCGTCACGCATCCGGTCTATGGGGAAGTGTTTGCCTATGAGGCGGATGGTTTCGGCAATCATACTTTTATGGATGACGCTAATGTGCCCAGTCTGCTGGCGTTGCCTTATCTGCAGTCGGTGCATTATTCGGGTGAGCTGTCGGTGATCCACCCCGACAAACGGGGGTATGCCGTCTATCAAAATACGCGACGGATGGTATTGAGCGAATCGAATCCTTTTTTCTTTAAAGGCAAGGCCGGTGAAGGCATTGGCGGACCGCATGCGGGATTGAATATGATCTGGCCGATCAGCATCGTGATCCGCGGGTTGACGAGCCATGATTCGATGGAGGTGGCGAAGTGTTTGAAGCTGCTGCAGAACAGTCATGCGGGGACAGGGTTCATGCATGAATCGTTTCATAAGGATGATGCGGCGAAGTTTACCCGGCCGTGGTTTGCGTGGGCAAACACGTTGTTTGGGGAGTTGGTATTGAAGACCTATCGCGAACGGCCTGCGTTGCTGAGCTAAGTGCCGCAATCGGCGGAGTGATTATCCTTTTGTACTCATTTGAAAAGAAAAAATGCTAAATTTACGGCCAAACCTTTTATATGACTAATGCCTATCAACGTATTTCAATCGATCCAGACGTACGGTTTGGTAAACCCTGCATCACCGGTACACGAATTGCTGTTGGAGACATCTTGTCATGGTTGGCATCGGGTATGACTCATAAGCAGATTGAAGAAGACTACCCGTCTATTAAAGAAGAAGATATTCTAGCTGCACTCGCCTTTGCTGCCAACAGGGAAGCGATGGTTAAAATACTGGTAGGATGAAGCTATTGCTTGACGCCAATCTTTCCTGGAGGATGGTGGCTGTGCTCAAACAACAATTCGACGATTGCTTTCATGTTGATTCTATCGGTGTGGATGTCCCGGCTAGAGATTCCGAGATATGGGACTATGCGCGTAAAAATAACCTGATCATTGTGACCAATGATGAGGATTTTATTGATTTTATGAATGTCAAAGGATTTCCACCCAAAGTCATCCTTCTGAAAACCGGAAATCAGAGCAGACTCTTTATTACAAATCTTCTCATAAGCAGGAAGAATGAAATTCTTGTTTTTTCAACTTCAAGCGAGGTTGGGCTTCTGGAGATTGTTTCCCCATGATATGGGTTGCAAGACAAATGTTCCTCTTAGAAATTTAATATTATTTGTTCATTATCCAATTGACAGATACTAAGTAGTAATTTTTTTTACCTCGCTGGACAAGAATATACCTGTTATGTAAGAGGAAACTATGATCAATTTCCTGGTTTATATCATTTACTTTTTTGCGATTGATACTTACTCCTCCCCCTTCAATTAGGTCGCGTGCAATTCGTTTGCTATTGAAAATACGCGCTTCCACTAAGAAACTCACAACGTCAGGTTTTTCGGCCAACCGGGCCGCGGGGAAATCGAAACGGGCGATACCTTCCATGGATTGGAGGTCTTCCTCGCTGAGGGTATCGGCGGGAGCGGACTGGTTGGCGAAAATTTTTTCCGTGTCGGCCACGGCTTTGGCGTAGCCGTCTTCTCCGTGGACGAAGGTGGTGACGTGTTGGGGCAGGGTCTTTTGCAGGAGCCGGGTTTCGGGTTGGAGCATATGACTGTTAATCAGGGGTTCGATGACCGCGGGAGATAGGAAGGTGAAGATCTTTATCCATTTTTCCGCGTCGGCGTCCGTGGCGTTGAGCCAAAACTGGTAAAACTGATAGGGGGTGGTTTTTTCGGGGTCGAGCCAGATGTTACCTTTTTCCGTTTTGCCGAATTTGCCCCCGTCGGACTTGGTCAGCAAAGGGCAGGTAAAAGCAAAGGCTTCGCCTCCGGTCTTGCGACGGATGAGCTCGGCGCCGGTGGTAATATTTCCCCATTGGTCGCTGCCTCCCATCTGGAGTTTGCAGCTCTTGTTGGCATATAGCCAGTAAAAATCATATCCCTGGACCAATTGATAGGTAAATTCGGTAAAGCTCATGCCATTTTCGCCCTCCAACCGGCGTTTGACACTGTCTTTCGATGACATGTAATTAACTGTAATATGTTTGCCTATGTCGCGGATGAAATCGAGGAAGCGCATGGTTTTAAACCAGTCATAGTTATTGACCATTCCGAAAGAGTTGGAAATCCTGCGCAACTACCCCGCCCATACCCGCCGCAGCCAGCACGGTCTGCGGGATGCGGTAAAGACCGGTGACGCCAATCTTGAACTTATAATAAGTCTTGGAGTAATCGATCCACTCGTTATTATAGGGCTGGGCCGCAAGCCGCAGCGTCAATAACAACCCAACAATTGTGTAAATTTTTTTCATACGTTTAGGTTTTCATTGGGCTCTCATCTCATCTCCTCTGTTTCTTCTTCTCCTCCTTGCTCCGCAAATCGATTCGTAATGAAAATACATGTGTATACAACGGATACGATTGATTGGCCAGGTTGACGAACGCATAATCGATCTGCACATCCCCGACCTTGAACCCCGCGCCTACACTTGGCTGATAGATCCATATCTTGCGCTGGTTAAGGGTATCCCGGTCGTCCAGCACCTGCTGAAAATTGTTGACCCCCGCCCGCACAAAGAATGCGTCCTTGTACGAAAGCTCCAGCCCCAGCCGGGGATCGATGCTGACAGGCTTCGTGCTGATAACCGTATTGCGACGGCCATCGAAGGTGACATCCAGATCGCCCTCCGCCAACAGATTCAGCTTCCTGCCCAACCTGAAATTATACGAGCCCCCCCAGCAAAAGCTGCGGAGCGGTCAATTCTATCGATTTCCCCGGTATCTCGTTCTGCGTTTCGTAGAACACTTCGCGCATGGCCTCGTTCAAACTATACGACCAGGCATTGAACGTGGTTGTCACATCCTTGGCGACGATACCCAATTTCCATCGCTTGCCCTGTATCTGCGCGGCCGCATCGAATCCGAAACCCCAGGCCGTAGCGATGTCTCCTGCGGTCCGGTGAATGATCTTGGCGTTGACCCCAAAATCGATCTTCTTGTCGCCTACTATTTTCGACTGCTGCGCCAGCGAGACGATAAAAGCATAGTCCGCCGATGAGAACGTGGTAATATTGGCAAAATTCACCGTACCGTCCGGCTGGACCAAAAAGATCGTATTAGGAATATCGTCTACGGCAAAACGCAATAAGGTCAGACCCAGGGTCCGCTTATTGTCCTTCAATGGCAACGCCAGCGCTGCGAAATCATATTTACCCACCCCCGCATAATACTCCGCATGCATCAGGCTCAGCTGGGGATTATCCCGGATATTCGCCAACGCCGCCGGATTCCAATAACCGGCCGTGGCATCCGATACCGACGCCACCTGCGCACTGGCCATCCCAAGACCACGCGCTCCCGCACCGATGTTCAAAAATTCATTCGAATATTCGGTAAACTGACCAAAAGCAGACAAATCAACCAGGGATCCGGCCAGCAATAGGGAG
>Ga0206816_1226_pt1 | contig 12039 bp, 7 predicted proteins | sample Alteio_BWOrgCont_88_FD_152866 | JGI IMG/M metagenome (GOLD analysis project Ga0206816, IMG submission 152866) | Enriched cells from forest soil in Barre Woods Harvard Forest LTER site, Petersham, Massachusetts, United States -... | ecosystem: Environmental > Terrestrial > Soil > Temperate forest > O... | reverse complement strand
GGGTTGAGCGCGGCGGTTTATGCCGCATCTGAGGGATTGAAAACCATTTTGGTAGAGCGCGAGGCCATTGGCGGGCAGGCGGGCACCAGTTCGCTGATAGAAAATTACATGGGTTTCCCCCGATGGTATTTCGGGCGCGGAACTGGCGGAAAGGGCAAGGCAGCAGGCGCTAAAATTTGGCGTGGAGATATTATTGCTGCGCGAGGGTGTTAGTGGATCGTTTCATGATAACCGAATGTATGTGGGGTTAAAGGGCGGCGATACGATGGTATCAAAAGCCACCATTTGCGCTACGGGTGTGGAATACGCGCGATTGAACCTGCCGGGCGAGGAACGCTTTTTCCATAGCGGCGTTTATTATGGCGCGGGTGCCAGCGAGGCTTGCTTTTGTAGTGGAAAGGATATTTTTATAGTCGGCGGCGGTAATATGGCCGGGCAAGCTGTTTCTTATTTTTCGGGGTTTGCGCGTAAGGTTTATATGGTGATTAGGCGGGATAATTTGTCGCATACACTTTCGGATTATTTGGTGAAGCGGATTAAAGCCATTCCGAATGTAGAGATATTATATAACTCGAACGTTACCGAACTGGAGGGTGATAACGAACTGCGCCGCATCAAAATAACCAACAGCGTCGATCATACCGAAACCTGGTATGATACCTGCAAACTATTCATCTGCATTGGCGGCGACCCGAATACAGAATGGGCCATCGCCAACAACATTGTGCGCTGCCCGAGCGGCTACCTGGTTACCGGAAGCGACTTGTTTAGTCATGCAGCTTATAAAAATCAATGGCAGTTAGACCGCCTGTCTTATCATTTAGAAACCAGCAGGCCGGGCCTGTTTGCCGCGGGCGATGTACGGTTTAATTCTGTTAAACGCGTGGCGTCGGCAGTTGGCGAGGGAGCAATGGCGGTTACGCAGGTGCACCAGTATTTGGCGGCCCTTTAGTCTCTTACTTTGCTAATTATCGCTCACTATCGCCGCTTTTTTGCGCTGTTTATTTACGCTATGCTCCTTTAAAAAATTATAGGTTACGGCAAAACCCATGTATTGGGTGCTGCGGCTATCGTTGGTACCATCAAAAAAATAATACCCCTGGGTAACCGCCACCGCCCAACGCTCTGATATGTTAAAGTTTATGCTGTTGCAAATCTCCGTCATGAGGCCTTGTTTGGCGTTAAACAAGTAGCCCGCGCCCAGGCACAAACCCTCGGCAAAGCGGCCTTTGGAAAATATATTTATCGTTGGGCGGAACTCGATATACCTCGTGGTGTCGCTACCGGAACTTAGCGAGTTTATCCTGCCGGTTGCCAGCCCGAGATCAAAAATACCATAGGTGCGGCCAAACTCAACCGCCGGCGAAAAACGCTTTGCTACACCGCCTTTGGTATTCACAAATACATCTGTATTTACAGATAGGTAGAAATAACGTGGCTCTTTGTTCTCCTTGGAAGTATCGGATTCTGTAACAGTGTCTTTAGCAACCTTTCTTGGCCCCGGCGGATGGGCGAGAACGCCTTTGGTTACTGCGGGTATGGTGGGTATGTTTTGCGCGAATGCGCAAGACGCTATTAGCAGACAAATGACAGTAAAGGTTATTTTCATATACTTAGGGGTAAGGATTTTACAATAATGTGGAGATAACATTATTGCTGGATAATAGTTTTATCCCCTTACATTACGAGTTCAAAATAACACTACTTCACGGCCTCTAACCAGGCATGGGCCATTAAATTAATACCTGCTATGTTTGGATGAACGCCATCTGCTGTCCAGTACGCTCCCGGCACTGATTTAATAGCCTTATCATAAACGGCCTGGTAGGGTATAAAGCCGGCATCAAACTGGTCGGCCAGTTCGCGGGCGGCAGCGCGGAACTTATCAAACTCAGGGTACCAGGTAGCATCAACTTCCTTTACGCCGGTTACTGCATAAGGTTCGCCAATAATTAGTTTTACATCGGGCAGTGCTTGTTTGGTGCGGTCGAGCAGTTTTTTAAAGTCGGCTTTATAAGTTTCAATGGTACCGGTATAGCCATGTTTTTTTACGGCCCAATAATCGTTTACGCCAATTAAGATGCTTAGCACGTTGGGTTTTAGTTTCAGGCAATCTTCGTCCCAACGGTCTGCCAGTTGATAAACCTTATCGCCACTTACGCCTTTGTTAAATATCTGCAGGTTTTTGTGCTGGATCTTTAATAACAGGTCAGAACCTGCCAGCAAAGCATATCCGCTGCCCATGCTCGCGGTAACGTTTGCCACGGTTTGTTTTTTATCCCGATTGGCATCGGTTATAGAATCTCCCTGGAAAAGAATAATATCATTCGCGTTAAGGTTTATCTTTTTGCCTTTAGCTTCGGCAAACGCCGATGAAGCAATTTGCGATAGACTTGTGCCCGCTACCGCGCCAATTGCGGCAGTTTTGAGGAATGAACGACGGTTGTATGCTTGTTTTTCCATTGATGAGTTGTTCAAATTTATGAATTTACGGCAAAGGTTTTAACCTCTCCCATTTAACTTTCCATTTACCATTTTTTGGGAAACCGGGATTTGGTATGTTATTGCCATCATACCCCGCGCACATTAAGGCAATGGCTGATAATAAACTGCCGTTTCCCGGCAAATAAATGGTAAGCCGTTTATCCTGGTAATTATGGCCACTTACCAACCAGGTATTAGTGGTTACATTTTTAAACAGTGCGTCAATGGCTTCTTCGGGCTGATTAAGCCGGGTGGCAGTCATGGCTACCATCGGGAAGTCCCAGCCCCAGGTACGGTCCCAATGCCAAACTTTTTTTACTACATCAAACGTGCGGTGCATGGTGGCTGTATCTACCAAGGCGTTTGCAGGTAGGTTACTTAATGCCATTAATGCCGCAGGATGATCGGTTGTGTATTTGCTTTGTGGCGAATAGGAGTCGTCCACACTTTCGGCTCCTTTATACAAACCATCTTTTATGGGCAAAGGAGCCAATTTATCTATTACGGCCTGCCAGCTTTTATTGGGAGGCAAACCCATACGTTTACGCCAGTGTTGAGCCGCTTGCAATGCCCATTTCCAATAGGCCAGTTCATAAGGCGAATTATAGGTTTCCTCGGGTTTATAGCTTTCCTGTGCGGGGATAATGCCTTTGCCCAGGTCGTAATGCCCGGTAGTGGGGTTATATCGTGCAAACGAAGCCATAAAATCGGCAGTAGCGAAAATGAGCTTGCTATATTTTTGCAGTAGCTGTTGCGATGGTTTATTACGATACAATAATTCGGCTTCGTATATAATATTGGGCTGCTGCCATATCAAAAACGAGCCTACGTTTGATGGTGTTTCGTTGCCCTCATTATCCGTCATTTTTTGCCAGCGAACGCCTTTGTAGCCCTGCCGCTCTGCAATAGCTTTAGCGCCGTTAAACGCTTTGAAATACCATTGCATACTTTTTTCCATCAGTTGTGGCCGGCCCCATAGCGCGTAATGCGCCGAATGCCACCACAACATTTCCATGTGCGGGCGACCGTACCAGCTATTGTAGGTCAATCCTGTTTCCTGCGGTGGAAAATCACCTGCTTCCTGCACACGCATTAAGTATTGTGATAGAACGATGCGGCGTTCCAGTTCAAATGCCCGGGGATCCGTGCTGCCTGCCAGGTCGACCGCAGCACCCGATCGCCAATAGCTTTGCCAGCCTTGCCGGCTACTTTTTTCAATTGCATTAAATTGCGGCGGAAAGTTTTTAGGCTTTTCTTTTGAAAAAGCTGCGCTAAGGATCAGCGTATCAGTTTGCTCCTTACCGTAATAGTAGTGATCATCATCAATTACTGACAAGCGCGTCCGCCCCATGCAGGTAACCGACGTGTAATAAATGTCGTTGTCCAGCTTACGGATAAAGAGTTCTTTATTGAATGATACTTTACCTGCGTCCTCAATAATTGTGGTATCGCCCGTATGCTTATAGTTTACCCCCGCATCGGTAAACTGGTTGGTTGGGTAAGGAAATCTTAAATCTACCCAAAGTCTGCCTGCCCTCACCAATGGCGAGATAATTTTGAAAGCTACGATATCGTTCTTAGCATCTGCTCCGGTAATCACGCTCACCGGCGCTCCTTCTATCTTAAAACGACTGGTGATTTCACCCGTCCATAAATCCAGTTCCTGGTGTATGTCCTGTAAGTCCGACGGTTTTATCGGGGAGCCGTCTTTCTTAACGATAGCTAGCCCGATATTGCCCAATTGCAGCCTGTGCGGATTTTCCCTGAAATAATCGCCTGCAGCTTTGTCCCTGCCCGATTTAACTTGTACGGCGTAGGCCGCTTTATGGCCATCATTATTAAAGTCGAAATCCTGTAAAGTTTCACTGTATTTAAACCCTTCCCTGTTTGGGAAGCTATGCCATCCCCACTCCGACTCGGTACCCAATGGCACTCCATTTTTATAATATTCGGGAAATGACTGCAAACCGGTAGCATCAACAGTAAAAGCAAATTTACCATTACCAATGGTTAATGCACCAAGCGTATCAACTTTAGAAATTACTACGTTATGCCTTGTTACCAGTGCTTTGCGGTTCATTTTTTGCGCAAGACATAGCGAAGCCGCCGTTAAAAGTATCACCGATAAAATGTATGCCGCTTTCATTAAGTAATGATAATGAATTTGGAGGATTCTTAGCGCTTTCTTTTACCCGATCCACAAACCCAGCCCCCTCTAAATCTCCCCCGGTTGGGGAGATTTTTGATTAGCACTTTGTTTACCTTATCCTACTTCCCGGCAAACAATTTACTTCTTATCTAAAACATTAACACCACTTGCCCACTTTTTTTGCCATTCGGGATATTTGTTCAACACTTTTTGGGGTTCGTAGGTGTACCAGCCATAGCCATCGCGCCTTTCGCGGTCAACCTCGGCTAATGAATAAACTACTTTGCTATCTCTATTACAAAATAATGGGCGATGTGTTTTCAACTCATAATATCTCGTCCATATAGGCGGCGCGCCCGGATCGTTCACTACTACTTTGTCGGTTACAGAAACACGGTAAGGGGTTTGCATACGTGGGGCGGCAATGGTATTTACCCGCGTATTGTATATCTTCGAGTCCTGGAACCATACAACCGCGTTTTGTATGGCATCAATAATTTCTTTTTTAGGGTTATCAATGCTCATTAAAAACAACACCAGCTCGGCACTTTCTCTATTACAGATGCTGGGCGGTTCAAACTTGCGCGCCCATTCAGGTTTCAAATTTCCCTCGTCATATTGCTGGCACCAGGCCGTGGGTTTGCCGGCATCGTTTATCTGGGTTTTCAGGATGCAGTCCATCCCTTTATCATAAGCTGTAGTCAGCTTTTCGCGGTATTTACTGTCTAAAAAAGCATATTGCGGCTTATTATCGACAATATCTTTTAACAGTTCCATAATACCTTCATAAGCATCGTCATTAAAGGTAATTTCGCGACTATAGTCTGATTCTAATGGATAATTTTGTGGCCAGCCACCGTTTTTGTACTGTGCTTTTAATAAAAAATCCAGCCCTTTTAAAGCGGCAACCTTGTATTTTTCTGTATTTGTTACCGTATAAACATTTGCTAAGACAGCTATTTGCGTGTAGGTGCTACCGTTGTCAAAGGTTGTAACATAATCGCCTTTGGCATTTACAAGCGCGGCTTTTTGCTGATCGGTAAGGATGGCAAAAATGTCGTAATTTTTTGGCCAGCCACCGTTGTTTTTTTGATAAAGCAATATGTTGTCTGCTATGTTTGTTATATCAGTTGGCTTATAGGCCTGTTGCCCCGGCAGTGCATTAACTACATTCTTCTTGTCGAAAATATCATACCAGTGGTGGGCGTTATCGGCAAATGGTTCGGGGTCAATGCGGGTGTAGGTAAACTGCTGGGCGTATGCTCCCCCGCAAGAAAACAACATTAACGCCAGGAATAAGGCTTTTAAACCAGCGTTAACGTTGCAAAATTGATTATTCTTTTTCATGATACATATTTGTTTTATTGTGCCGCAGGGCCTATTGTAACCTGTTGTGTTTGATAACCTACCGTACCATTCAAATTGCTCCCCTCCAGTGTAACGGTATAAGTTGTGGGCTTATCGGCGGCAAAAAAGGTGAAATATGCCTCGCCATTTTTATTGGTAACCACATTTGGCTCCCAATCAATTGTTGAGCGAAGGTCGGTGAAATTTTTTGCGCTGTTAGCAACCAAATAACGCGGCTTATAAAAATTCTTTGCCAGCGTGATTGGCATTGGCTTGTATACGTATATAGCGGTTGCTTTATCAATATTAGGCCCCTTGCCCGACCGGGTAGTTATTTCAAGGTAAACATTGGCCGACCCACGAGGGCCTGTGGGATCTATCGCTAAAAGGTCATTTACGTCAGTAACGCTGGCCGTATTATACAGGGCATTATATCGCTCGCTATACAACACTTCTATACCCTTAATATCCTCGGCTGTAAAATAATCAAGGTATTGCCTGATAAAAAAATAATATTCATCAACCTGGTTGCTAACCGGCTCATAGAAACGGCCAATGTCAACACCGTCAAAAATAAACCGAACCTTTTTATCTCTCACAAAAAAGTCCTGATCGTGTGATTTGGGGAGGCTGCTTATTGTAAAACCTTTAACTTGTTTCAGCAGCAGGTCAAACAACGTTTGTTTGCCCGCTTTCACCATCGCCTCCTCATCTAATACCTGGTCGGCATTGCCTGCGCCGTTTAGGTTTTTTGATCCTTGTATTATGGCATTGTCTTTAATATCTACTTGCTTTAAGGTCTTTCCGTTAGCGCCATATTGCGCTGTCTCCAGCTCTTTATGGTAATCTGTATTTGATTTAATGTAGTTTAAGACAGGGCCGTTTGCATTTACATACCAGGGCGTTATGGCAGGCAAATTCAAATCTTTTATATCTGCCGGGTTCTGCTCGTCAATCCTGATACCGGCATTCACTACCTTATGTGTTTTGCCATTGTGTGCCTCTAAAACAAATGCGGTGCTATCTACCTGCGGCAGTTTATCAAATGTAAACACCCCCTGCGCATTTGCCACGGTATCCTTTACAAAACGGTATTTACCCGTTGATAACAAAACTATATTTGCACCGGCCATTGGTTTGTTTAGGATGTTTGTCACCTTCCCTTTAACCATATTGGTATATTCGGGGTCGTAAAGCGGCTTTGCAGGGGCGATTATGTTTTTCCAGTCATAACCAACCCAACCCTGCGTTAACAGCAGGTCATCCAGCGATGTCCAGGCATCTTTATCCTTTGTAAAATAATAGTTAGGCTCCTCAATATATCCTTTCAACTCGGCAGTCAATAATGAGCGGGAAAGAATAGTGCCGGTATTTGCGTTATCTTTTTTAACCTGCCCATCATCCGTAACCGACACCGAAAAACTGCCCAAAACAGGTTTGCCCGCATCATCGGTCGCGGTAACTTTCATTCGAATGCTATCGCGGGGCGAATAGCTATTTTGCGCAGGCTGAATAGCTATTTTGAGGTTATCGTTGTGATTGATGAAGGAGAGGCGTTCATTCAAAGGTTGTTCGCTGCCATTTAACAGGGTAAAGTGTGCTACTCCGGATGGGAAAAGCTCTTTATTCACGTGCAATGATGTTCTTTGCCTGCCTGCAGGTATGGTAGCCGCAAAACATACTACCCCACGTGATTGTGCTACCAAGTATAAAGCTGCATTTTGTTTCACCAAATCGTCAGATAAAGTAACTACCACATCCATGGTATCCTGGGTTGCGGTATTGCGGATATGTAAAACAGAGCCCGAAGCTTTTGCTATAGGTAACGCAACATCTTTGGTTTGCCCGTCTGCAAGTTTTATATGTGCAGTATAAGTCTCTCCTGCTTTTGGCAACAGATCTATCGCGCCCATGCCTTTATGGGCAGATTGGAATGTGATTACTTCTTCCTTACTGACATCATTAATAATAGATCCGCTCACATCAACACCTTTGCCATCTTCGCCAATAGCTTTAAAACCGATATGCGATGGTATGCCTGCAACCATATTGCCCCCCTCGGGCATAAATTGTATGTCGACATCTTTTGCGCGGTTGGCAACAACCGGGATTGATACAGATTCTTTGGTATTCGTTTTATCCTGTGCAACCAGTGTAAGGTTTTTCACGCCTGTTTTATCGGGCAGCGGGAAGTTTACATTTAATGCACCGTCGGCCGTAGTTGTGGCTGCGCCTTTATAAATGGTACGTTTACCGTCTAATACCTTTAGTTGCATCTCGCGCAAACCCATAGACTTATTATCCTGGCTTGCAAATTTTACATCCATTTTTATGGAGGAGGCATCGCCTGTGGCAGCTAATGAAGAATTGGCATTAACAGTCCATGCTTGTTTTCCGGGATCGGCTACATAAAAGTTTTGATAAAAAAATGCTTCCTGCCCAAAGTTGCGCATCCAGTTGGTATAGGCCCTGATGGTGTACGAACCTTCCCTTACGTCGCCTGCGGTCAGTTCAATATTTCCCCAGGTTAAACCCAGCGCAACTGTCGTGGCTATGCGTTTAATAATTTTATTACTATCGTTAACCAGCTCCACATATAAACGGCTGCTTAGCGGCGAATAGTTAAGACGTGGGCTAAGCAAATATGCTTTAAACCAAATGGTGTCTCCTACAGCATAATAAGGCTTATCCATTTGCAGGTAAAGCTTCTCGGCAGGCATCCTGGCGTTAAAAGTGTCTATTTTTGAAATTACCCCCTTTATACCGGGTTGCGCGGTTTGGGCGCTCGCTTTGGTTACCATTACCCCGGCAACTAACAGGATGGTGAAGTATTTAAGAAGTTTCATAATCGGTAGATTAAAATGTATAACTTTTATATTTTTTAGTTAGGTGTCACCCTGAGCTTTTTTATCACAATGACACCCCCCTCTTCCATGGTATAAAATCATCCTGCCCGTGGGTTACCGCACTAACCTCAATTTCGCCGCTGGCAACTTTTATTACATAGTCTAAAATACGTTCCCCCGCCTGTTGTATCGTTTCTTCACCCTCTATAATAGTGCCTGTATTGATGTCGATGATATCATTCATCTTATTGTATAAAGTGGTATTGCTGGCTATTTTAACTACCGGCGTAATTGGATTACCTGTTGGTGTACCCAAACCTGTTGTAAATAGTACAACGTTTGCCCCCGAAGCAACTTCGGCCGTAGTTGATTCAACATCATTACCCGGCGTACAAAGCAGATTAAGGCCCGGTTTTGTTACTTTTTCAGGATAATCAAGCACATCAATAACCGGCGATGTACCGCCTTTTTTTGCCGCACCTGCGGATTTTATAGCATCGGTTATAAGGCCATCCTTAATATTTCCGGGCGATGGGTTCATATCAAACCCAGACCCTGCTTCTTCGGCACGCTGGCTGTAGGTACGCATCAAACTGCTAAAGCGGTTTGCCTTTTCCTTATCTACGCAACGGTCAATAATATTTTGTTCCACACCACATAGTTCCGGAAACTCAGATAAAATTACCGAGCCTCCTAAACTCACTAAAAGATCTGATGTGTAACCAATTGCCGGGTTCGCAGAGATGCCTGAAAAGCCATCCGATCCGCCACATTCCAATCCAATAGTTAGTTTGCTTAATGGCGCAGGCTGGCGGGTGTTATTATTTGCTAACATTAGCCCGGCTAAAGTTTGACGTATGGCCTGGTCAAGCATGTCGGCCTCCGTGCCTGTTTTTTGCTGATCAAGTATGTATAAGGGTTTACTAAAACCAGGAGAACGTTTTTGTATCTCGCGTTGCAGTATACTTACCTGCGCATTTTGGCAGCCTAAGCTTAAAACAGTTGCACCTGCTACATTCGGATGCGTAATATATCCCGCCAATAGTCCGCATAGCGCTTCCGAGTCCTGGCGTATCCCGCCGCACCCCCCGGTATGCGAAAGGAACTTTATTCCATCAACATTGGGGAACAGTTTTGCGTTACCGACCGCCATCCCCGCCGGCTCAACTTCGGTATATAATATCTCGTCAATACTTCCGCCCGATTTAATTTTATCTATCAGGTTCTGTGCTTTTAATTCATAAGTTTTTTTCCGCCCGTAGCCTAACGGCTTTATCAGGGCTTCCTGTAAAACTTCCACGTTACGGTTCTCGCAGAAAACCATTGGTACTATCAACCAATAATTGGCAGTGCCAACACTTCCATCGCCGCGATGATAGCCGTTAAATTTTCTACCTTCAAAACTGCTTATATCCGGCTTGTGCCAGTCGTGATGATGCACTTCTGACTGAAAACCGCTCGCGGCATGTTTTATATTACCAGTTGTCAATAATCCCCCGGCAGGTATAAACGATTGCGCTTTACCAACCAAAACACCATACATAATAATGCTATCGCCTTTCTGCAAATCGTTTATCGCAAATTTATGCTTGGCAGGTATAAATTCCGCTGCTTTATAAGTCGCAGCCTCGTAAGTCACTTCTTCGCCGGGTTTCAAATCGGTTAGGGCAACCATTACATTATCTTTAGGATGTACCTTTATTATCCACTGTCTCATTTTACTAAGCTTTTCCATTCAAATTTTTCTAATAATTGCAACGCGCCCAGGTAATTAATAGCTTCCAGGTCTTTAACAACCGCATCCTTAAAGCCGGGCAGCTGGTTAAGGTCGGTTTCCCAAAGATTATTATTCCTTAAAACGCTTTCTACTACTGTTTTAATATCACCCTTTTTCCACGCTTTGCAAAATATCTCAGCGTGTGCATCGTTCACCGGGTAATCTTCACCATTTATATTGCCCATATAGTTGCCATCTTCGTGGGTAGTCATCATAAACCGAATAAAGGCCGCAAAACCAAATGCAAAACCCTCGGGCACCTCGTTAGCTAACTTATAATGATTAAGCAACAATGGCAATACTCTTGATTTCAATTTAGATGAGTATTGTGCCGATATGCTGATCCATTGGTGTTCGATATTCGGATTCCTGAAACGGTCAAGTACCTGGTGAATAAAATGCGTGGCAGTTTCCGAATCAATTGGGTAAGGAATAGCCGGAGCTATCTCGTTCAGCATCAGGTTTAATATAAACTGAGAAAATGCCGGATTATTCATGGCATCCTTAACCGTTTTAAAGCCCGATAAAACGGCAATGGCACAAGTTAAAGTATGCGTACCGTTAAGTAAACGCAGTTTTAATTCGCGAAATTTTTCAATGTCAGGCGTAATAACCACCCCCGGGTGTGCCCCGGCAAATGATAAAATGGACCGTACCTCCTCATCGCCTTCAATGGCCCATAAACAGTAAACTTCTGATACAGTCCGTAAATTATCTTTATAACCTCCTGACTTCTCCAGTTCGGCATTTGCCGTCCGGTCAGGCTTGCCGGGTACAATGCGGTCGACCAACGAATTACAAAAATGATTACAGTTTTCAAGCCAATCCATAAAGGCTGGAGGTAAGCGATTTAGGTGAGCCAGTTCCAATACAATGGCCTCTAATTTTTTACCATTATCTACTATCAACTCGGTAGGAATAATAACCAGGCCACTTTTGTCGCTGCCGCCGAATGCTTTGTAGCGCTCATACAAGATAGCCAGCAATTTGCCGGGAAATGATACCGGGGGATGCTTAGAAATATTATCCTGTACCAATTGGATACCCACTTCTGTAGTATTAGAAACAATTACTTTTAAATTGGGATTATAAGCGGTTTTTAAAACACTTTCCCAATCGCTGTTAGCAGATAATACACGGCTGATGGACGAGCAAATAATTTGCTCATTAACTTCATGTCCAGCTTCAATACCCTTAATATAAAGCGTATATAACCCATCCTGGCGGTCAAAATCAGCTGTTGATCCGGTATCGGTTGATTTAATTACAACCACTCTGCCATTAAACAGCCCCTCGCGGTTTGCCTTATCAATAAAATAATCGGTAAGGCCGCGCAGCAATACGCCGGTGCCAAACTGCAATACTTTTTCGGGCAGTTCAAACACTTCTGCATGAGGAAGCACCAGGTCCTCCACGTCAATTTTATTTAAATTATA
>Ga0206816_1224_pt1 | contig 12077 bp, 12 predicted proteins | sample Alteio_BWOrgCont_88_FD_152866 | JGI IMG/M metagenome (GOLD analysis project Ga0206816, IMG submission 152866) | Enriched cells from forest soil in Barre Woods Harvard Forest LTER site, Petersham, Massachusetts, United States -... | ecosystem: Environmental > Terrestrial > Soil > Temperate forest >... | reverse complement strand
GGAGACGGCGATCATACTGGATGTCTTCGAGAACGGCCTGCTGCTTTTTTAAGAGGTCCAGAAGATCTCGATTGGACTGGGTGAGCCGGTCGAGGGCGTTTGAACCGGCCGGCGGGGTGGAGGATGGCTGGACAGCGGGCGCGGAGGCCGGTTGATTGGTGATCGAAGCGGGGTCACTGCCGACGGGCGCCTGATTTGACGCGGGCTGGGCGAGGTCCTGGGCGGGCGCGGAGAGAGGAACGAGGGTGACGAGCGCGAGGAGGGTAAATCGCTTCCAGAGACCCGAGGGTGGATCTGTATCAGGCATGCGGGTGTGGGGTTCTTCTACCTGTCCATCACACCCTAGCAACCCGGATGAAAAAATAAATCAGAGAACTAAGCCCGGGTGCGATGAACATAAAGAAGAGCCAGAGTAATTTCTTGAGCGAGTTGGGTTCGCGTGTGACGCAGTGGCGAAGCATCTGGAACCAAAAAATGACGCCGAGGACGAAACCGATGATTTCGAAGTCGCGGGCATTTTCAAGAAAGAAGGGAATGGCGAAGATGGGCATGAGAGCGGTGATGGCGGGGTCTCGTCCGGTTTCTTTGGAAAAAAATAGATGGAAGGGATTCCCCGGACCGTGGTCGGCGGGAAGGCCGGGACAATGGTCGGGTTAAATGGAAGGGATTTCCATCTTGAAGGGCGGTATGCGGGTGAAGACGCGCTGGCCGTCGTCGATCTGGCCGAGGTAGGCGCCTTCGGCCACGCTGTCGGAGGCGATGAGGTGGTAGCTCTGGTAGTGAAACTGGGTGCCGGGAGTCAGGCGGGGGCATTCGCCGACGACACCGTCGCCTTCGATGACGAGCTTGGAACCGTCGGTATTGGTCACGACCCATTTGCGCCCCTTGATGGTGACGATGCGTGGGCTGTCATTATGGATGGTGATGTGGTAAACAAACCCGTAAGGCCGGTCGGGGGTCCCTTCCTCGTGCGGATTGTATTCGACGCGGTCAAGGCTGACCCAAAGTCCGGGCAATTCACGAATCGGTTCACCTGCCATGGAGATTACTAGATAAATGATTAGCTCCTCCTCGGAAAGAGAAACTTATCGAACTGGCCGCGCGACCGGGCGTTCCCCAGTCCCCGTGGTGTTGACGATTGCGGGTTCCGACAACAGCGGCGGGGCGGGAATCCAGGCCGATTTGAAGACCTGGACGACGCTGGGAGTGTTTGGGACCTCGGCCATCACCTGCGTGGTGGCGGAACACCCCGGACGGGTGCTGAATATCACGCCTCTTCCGCCGGGACGGGTGGCTGACCAGGTGCGGTTGGTGCTGGAGGCGTTTCCGGTGGCGGCAATCAAGACGGGGATGCTCCATTCGGCCGAGATCATCGCGGCGGTGGGGCGGGCGATTGAACCGGCCCTGAAAAAAGGCGTGCCGCTGGTGATCGATCCGGTGATGGTGGCCAGCTCCGGACGGGTTTTGTTGCGGAAGGACGCCATTGCGGCATTACGGCAATTAATTGGCCGGGCGGACTTGATTACGCCGAACCGGGACGAGGCGGCGCTGTTGTGGGGCGGTCCGATTGCCAGCCTGCGGGCGCTGGATAAGGCGGCGCTGGAGCTGGCGCGCGATTTCGGACGTCCGCACGTGCTGGCGAAGGGCGGCCATCTCAAAACGGGCGAGGCGGTTGACGCGCTCGCGTCGCCGGAGGGGCGGCTCTTCCATTTCCAGGCGCGGCGAATCCCCGGGGTCGATCCGCACGGGACGGGTTGCACCTATTCCGCGGCAATTGCGGCGGGGCTGGCCAAGGGGCTGACGTTGACGGAGTCGGTGGTGCTGGGGAAGAGTTTCATCACGCGGGCGCTGCGGCGGCGGTTTGAAATCGGGCCGTACCAATTGCTGAATCAGTTGCCGTGAAAGTGGCGAGGGGAAGGGCGTTCGTGCTCTTTCTTCATGAACTCCGGCGAAGGAATTGACCGAAGAACCCGCCCGGCTTTAAATAGAGAATGGTGGACACTATCGCAACCAGCACTTGGGCCGTGGAGACCTGCGGTCTTACCAAGCGTTATCCACTTGCCTGGAAGCGCAAGGTCTTGGTCGCCCTCGACCATCTCGACCTTCAGATCCGTCCCGGCGAAGTCTTCGGCCTGCTCGGTCCCAACGGCTCGGGCAAAAGCACCACCCTCAAAATGCTTCTTGGCCTGGTCATTCCCAATGAGGGCGAGGCGCGCATTTTCGGCTTGCCCCCCGACAGTCTCGACGCTCGTCGCCGCGTCGGGTTTCTGCCGGAGAACCCCTACTTCTACTCGTTTCTCAACGGAGACGAGACGCTCCGCTTCTACGGCAAGCTCTGTGGTGTTGCGGGCGCGGCGCTGGAAAAGCGGGTCGAGGATCTCATCGACCTCGTTGGCCTTCAAAACGGGCGCGAGCGACCGCTGCGCTCCTACTCGAAGGGAATGCTCCAGCGTATCGGGCTCGCCCAGGCCCTCATCCACGATCCCGACCTTCTCTTCCTCGACGAACCCACTGCCGGAGTCGACCCCCTCGGTTCCGCGCAGATACGGGACCTCATCCTCCGCCTGAAAAAGATGGGTAAGACGGTCGTCTTTTCCTCCCATCTGCTCGAACAAGTGCAGGAAGTCGCCGACCGCGTCGCCATTTTTTCCCTCGGTAAAAAAGTGCTCGAAGGTTCGCTCGATTCGCTTCTGGCCGAGAGCCGGGAAACTCAAGTCCAGATTCCCGGTGAACTCGACTCCCCCCGGCAGGAACAGGTCCTCCGACTCCTCGGCGAAGCCGGCATCGACCCCGCCGGCGTCCGTTTCTCCCGTCCACGTCTCTCCCTCGAACAACTCTACCTCCGTACCATCCAGACCCAGCCCGGCCCCTCCGCGCGGGATTCCCAACCACGCCCATGATCGCATCTCTGTACCGCATTATCGTCATAGGCCGCAATACTCTCACCGAGGCCGTGCGCCAGAAAGTCCTTAGCGTGCTTCTCATTTTCGCCCTCGTTCTCGTCGCCTCTTCCGTTCTCGTCTCCCAACTCGCCACCCCGGGCCTCGATGCCGCCGGACTCATCGATGAGCAGATCAAGTTCGTGAAAGACTTCGGCTGCGGCGCCATTGGTCTCTTCGGTTTCGCCATTGCGCTCCTGTCCACCGCCCAACTCATTCCCCAGGAACTCCACAATCGCACCATTTACACCATCCTGGCCAAACCGGTCCGCCGCTCCGAATTTCTTCTCGGAAAGTTTCTCGGCGTCGTGCTTCTCGTCGCCCTGGCCGTCGCGCTCATGTCCACGGCTTTCGGCCTCTCCCTGTACTGGGAAGAGGTGAAGGGAGTGGCCTACGCCGACTCGGTCTACGGCGGAATGGCGCCCCATTTTCCGCAGGTCGTGGACAAGGTCCGCCAATACGAGGCCGAAGCCGCGCAGGTTCAGGCTCATGGCGGCGATTCCGCGGCGCAGACACAGGAAATGCGCGCCCTTGACGAAAAATATCGCCTACAGGAAACCAACTGGGAAGGTTGCAAAAATGTCGTTGAAGATTACGACCGTGATGTCGGGCGCATTCAAGGCCAGATTCGCGATCCCCAGCTCATCGAGGCCGTTCTCCTCATCTTCGCCAAGCTGATCATGACGACCGGGATCGCCCTGCTTATCTCCACCTTCGCCACCTCGTCGATATTCACCATCGTCACCACCTTCATGATCTATCTGATCGGCCACCTGGAAAGCGTTGCCCGCGACGTCTGGTTCCAGCGCGGCGCCGAGGTCTCCATTTGGCAGAGCGGTCTCCTCGGCTTCCTCTCCCTCCTCATCCCCGACATGAACTCCTTCACCATCGTCGACGAAATCCTCGCCGGCAATCACGTCCCCTGGTCCCACGCGCTCAACCTTCTCGGCTACGCCAACGTCTACCTCGTCGTCCTCCTGGCCTTGAGCATCGTCATCTTTGATTACCGGGAGATTTGACCCCTATGACCGGCCTGCCGCTCCGTCTCCGGCTCCATCGCGCGTTTCTCATCGCTCTGATCCTGGGCCTTTGGGCGCCGGCCAAGATCGTCTGGGAACTGCGCATCGCCCACGCGCAGGACCGACTCCGCTACCAGGGAGTCACACTTACGCGCCAACTCCGCGACCAACTCGGCCAGGGCCTCACCATCGGCGTCTTGAGCGGCATGCGCAGTGTCGTGGCTGACTTTGTCTGGCTTGAAGTTACCGTCGCCTGGGAAAATGAAGAATGGTTTCGCATGGGAGGTTTGATCAATCTTTGTACGGCCCTCCAGCCCCGCAGCATCACCTTTTGGGACATGGGCGGGTGGCAGCTCGCCTGGAACGCCTCCGTTGCCGCGACCAAGGACCTCAGCCTGCCCAATCAGCTCCGCCGCGAGAAAGCCTCCCGCTTTTGGATCGAACGCGGCCTTGCCATCTACAAGCGCGGGATTGAGAACAACCCCGAAAACTGGCGCCTTTGGGCCGATACCGGTTCGCTCTACGAGCAACGACTGGGCGATTATCGCACCGCGGCTTATTATTTTGGGGAGGCCGCCAAGCGTCCAAACTGCCCGACTTTTTACGAACGCTTTCCTGCCATCATGTATGGCTACGGCGACGACGACCGGGCTTCTTACGAGGCATGGAAGGCCCTTTGGGAGCGCCTGACCCCCGCCCAACGAGCCGAACCGAGGCACGAGAGCGACCGGATCGAGCAGGAAATCAAGCGTCTTGAACAGAAACTTTCCATCCCAAAGGAAAAAAGAGTCTTTCCCAATTAAGCACACCTCATTAAGTTAAGTTGCCGGGCTTTCGTAACCGGACGATTCGCATGAGATTTGGCATTTTTGGAGATATACATAGCAACCTCGAGGCTCTCGAGGCCGTCCTCGAAGACATGCAGGCCCAGGCGGTCACCCATACCGTTTGCATCGGGGACATCGTCGGCTACAACGCCAATCCTCGCGAATGCCTCGAAATCGTCCGCGCCCTCGGTTGCCCCATCGTCAAGGGCAACCACGATGAGGAAGCCTCCGAGGCCCGCGAGGTCGAGCACTTCAACGACATGGCCCTCTCCGCCATCCGCTACACCCGCTCCCAGCTCACCAAGGAACAGCGCGAATTTCTCCGCGCGCTGCCGCTGCAGCGCCCCGTCAACGCCTTCACGGTCGTTCATTCAACCCTCGACCAGCCCAACCGCTGGGGTTACGTCTTCTCCTGCCTCGAGGCGGAAAGCAGCTTCCAATACCAGAAAACCACCCTCTGTTTCTTCGGGCACACCCACGTCCCCCACGTCTTCATCCGCGACACCAAAGTCCATGAATTTTTCTACAAGAAAATCGACATCCAGCCGGAGAAAAAATATTTCATCAACGTCGGCAGCGTCGGCCAGCCTCGCGACGGCGATTGGCGCTCCGCCTACGTCATTTACGATTCCGGCGCCAACACCATCGAACTGCGCCGCCTCCCCTACGATCTCGCCAAGGCCCAGGCCAAAATCATGAACGCCGGACTCCCCGCCCGGCTTGCCGAACGCCTCGCCAACGCCGTGTAATTTTCCGGCAACACGCTTTCCCATACTTGCCCTCCGCCGCGCCTCTTCTAAGGTAAAGAGAAGGGACGCACTTTTACCGTCCCCCCCCCTTTCTCCATGCAACTTTCCATCGACCTCCACTGCCACTCCCGCTTCTCCGCCGACGGCGTCGCCGAACCCGAGGCGCTCGTTTCCGAGGCCCGCGCCAAGGGCCTCCACGGTTTCGCCATTACCGACCATAACACTTGCGCCTGTGTCGACTACTTCGAGCAGCACGGCTTCCTCAACAAGCAGGGGTTGCCGGTCAACGGCCTTCTCATCATTCCCGGCCAGGAAATCACCACGGCTGAAGGCCATCTTCTCGCCCTCGGTGTCCGTCTCCCCGACCTCAAGGGCATTCCCGCTTTCGAGGCCGTTGAACTGATTCATAAGGCTGGTGGTCTCGCCATCCCTCCTCATCCCTACGATTTCTTTCGCGCGGGCATCCGCGAACCGGTTCTCGAAACCCTCGCCATCGACGCGCTTGAAGTCTTCAATGCCGCCACCACACTCAAGCGTTACAACCGCCAGGCCTTTGCCTATGCCCAAGAGCGTGGGCTTCCCATGACTGCGGCCAGCGACGCCCATGACAGCGCCGCCCTCGGCACCGCCTACAGCATTCTCGAAGCCGACACTTTTTCCCTCGCCGGCGTCCTTGATGCCATCCGTAAGGGACCGGCCCTGCGCCAGCGCTATCTCACACCCGCCAACGCTCTGAAGAAAACATGGAATAACGTCTTTCGCCTCCGCCGCAAGCGCCGTCCTCAGCCCGAAAAAGTCGCATAGGCCGCATTCTTTCGCCCGCAGCAGGGCCCCGGCATAATCGTTCCCCTGGGCCCGGCAAGCCAAGGCAGCGATTGAAAACACTCCTCCCCAACTCGTGGATCACACGTTTTGTGCGCGCACCGGCGTTCGCACCGCGCGATGCGGTAGAAAAAGGCTTACATCGCCATGGCATCTAGAAAGCCGTTTGTCATTTGAGCCCCTTCCAGGCATGGTAGGCGGTCCTTATGAATCGTATCGGCATCGGTTATGACGTCCACCCCCTCGTTGAGGGCCGCAAACTCTTCCTCGGCGGCATTGAACTGGCCCATAGCAAAGGCCTCGAAGGCCACTCCGACGCCGACGTCCTCATCCACGCCATCGCCGACGCCATTCTCGGCGCGCTTGGCGCCGGCGACATCGGCCACCATTTTCCAAACACCGACGAACGCTGGCGCGGCGTCAGCAGCCTCGTCTTCCTGCGCGAAATCCGCCTTCTGCTCGAAAAACGTCGCGCGGTCCTCGAAAACGTCGACGCCTCCGTCATCGCGGAAGCCCCCAAGATCGCGCCTCATCTTGAAAAAATGAAAGCCGCCCTCGGCGAGGCCCTCGGCATTCCCGCCACCCGCGTCAACCTCAAGGCCACCACCAACGAAAAGCTCGGCTTTGCCGGCCGCGGCGAAGGCATCGCCGCCATGGCCGTCGCCTGCATCACGCTGCCCGATTAATCAAATTTGAGACCGATTCGCACCCATGTCCCTTCAGCTTCTTTATTCCAGCCAAATCACGTTGCCCCAGGCCCGGACGACAACCAATCTGCCTGCGAAAATCTTTGGGAAGCGCTTCCAGGACTTTTAGCGGAGCCTGGTGAATTTCCAGCGTGTATTTGCACCGTTGCCCCGTCATTTCTCTCGTTGCGTTTCCGTCATCCTGATCCAATGATAACCCCTTCGACAAGCTGATCCCACCCTGCCCCGCCCCGCCATGCGTCTCTTCAACACGCTCACCCGCACCGTCGAACCACTTGTTCCGCTCGACCCCGCCGGCAAACGCCTCAGCCTCTACGTCTGCGGCCCCACCATCTACAACTACGGCCATATCGGCAATTTTCGCACTTACGTCGCAGTCGATCTCCTGCGCCGCGCGTTGAAGCACTTTGGCTATGAAGTCGAGCACGTCATGCAGTTCACCGACGTCGATGACAAGACCATCCGCGGCTCGCGCGAAAAAAATCTCCCGCTGGGCGAATTCACCGCGATCTATCGGCAAGCCTTCCTCGAAGACGCCAGGACCCTCAATATCGATCTCCCGAAGCCGGAGAACTTGCCAAACGCGACCGACCACATCCCCGCCATGATTGCGCTTATCGGGAAGCTCATCGACAAAAAATCGGCCTACGTCTCCGACGACGGCTCGGTCTACTTCCGCATCGCCTCGTTCCCCAAGTACGGCTGCCTCTGCCACCTCGACCTCGGCAACCTCATCTCCGGCGCCCGCGTCAACCAGGACGAGTATGAGAAGGAAGGCATCGGCGACTTCGTCCTCTGGAAAAAATGGGCCGCCGCCGACGGCGGCGTCGGCTGGGACTCGCCCTGGGGTAGGGGCCGGCCCGGCTGGCATATCGAATGTTCCGCGCTGAGCATGGAGCACCTCGGCCCGCAGATCGACCTTCACGCCGGCGGCGCCGACCTCCGCTTCCCGCATCACGAAAATGAAATCGCGCAGAGCGAGGCCGCCACCGGCCTGCCCTTCGTGCGCCACTGGTTCCACGTCGAGCACCTCCTCGTCGACGGCCAGAAAATGTCCAAGTCGCTCGGCAACATGCACACCGTCCGCGACGTCCTCGACCGTGGCTATACCGGCCGCGAACTCCGCTACGCTCTGCTCTCCGGCGCAAACTACGCCAAAAACCTCAACTTCACCTGGCAGGGCATGGACGACGCGAAGACGGCTCTGGCGCGGATTGATGAATGGAAGAAGCGTCTTTCAGTTTGGCTGGCAACTATTCCACCGGATCCGTCTTATATTGTTCCTCCAAATCTTGAAAAGGAGTTGAGCGAGGCAATCAATGAATCATTGGCCCACGATTTAAATGTCAATGCCGTCCTCGGCCATCTGTTCACCTGGATTCGCACCTGCCATCGAGAGATTGATGAAAACCCAAGCCGGTTTGGTTATGGAAAGGCCAAGGCCTATTTAAGTGCCTGGGAAAAACTAGATTCCATCCTCGGCCTCGGCGACGCTGTCGTCGCCATTCCCGCCGAAATCCAGGTCCTCCTCGACCAGCGCACCGAGGCCCGCAAAACCAAAAACTTTTCCCTGAGCGATGAACTCCGTAAAAAGATCGAAGCGCTTGGCTGGAAAGTCAAAGACACCGCCAAAGGCCAGGAACTCCTGCCCGGCTGAATCAACTTCAATCCCCAACCCTCCCCATGAAACCTCCGTTCATCCACCATGACTTTTTGCTCGGCAACGAACCTGCGCGGAAACTCTATCATCGCCACGCGGAACTCCAGCCCATCATCGATTATCACAACCATCTCTCACCGGGCCAGATTGCCGCCAACCACCAATTTGGCGACCTGACCGAACTTTGGCTTTCAGGCGATCACTACAAATGGCGCGCGTTGCGGGCCAATGGAGTCTCCGAACGATTCATCACAGGCGATGCCTCTCCCGAGGAAAAATTCAGGGCCTGGGCGGCAACGGTTCCCTACACCCTGCGCAATCCGCTTTATCACTGGACCCATCTTGAACTGGCCCGTCATTTCGGAATCAACGAACTCTTGGATGTCGGGACCGCGGACCGCGTCTGGCGCGAGGCCAACACCCAATTACCCAGCCTGCGCGTCCATGACTTATTGGAGCGTCATCAAGTCCGGGTTCTCTGCACCACGGACGACCCCGCTGATTCGCTGGACCATCATCGCGCGATTCGGGAGAGTAAACTCAAAACCCGCGTCTATCCCACCTTCCGTCCCGACAAGGCGCTGCATATCCGGCAGCCGTCCGCCTTTAACGCCTGGAGGGAACGGCTTGAACAAGCAACCGCCGGCCCGATCAAGACCTTTGACGATTTCCTTTCCGCCCTGAAAAAACGCCACGACGAATTTCATGCCGCCGGGTGTCGGGCCTCGGACCACGGCCTGGAAACCTGCCCGGCTTCCCCTTGCTCACACGCGCAAGCCGGCCATATTTTTAATGCCGCGCGGGCTGGAAATGTTTGCTCTCCGGAAGAGTACTCCGCTTATGCCTCGTTCCTCATGCTCGAATTTGGCCGTTGGAATGCGTCCCGGGGCTGGGCCCTGCAGCTTCACTTGGGCGCCTTGCGAAATAATAACAGCCGTCTTCTTGGCTCCCTGGGGCCGGACACCGGGTTCGATTCCATCGGCGACTTCCCACAGGCATCCGCACTCGCCGCCTATCTCAACGCGCTCGACGACACGAACGAACTGCCTCGCACCATTCTCTACAACCTTAATCCCGCCGATAATTATATCTTTGCCGCCATGACCGGCAATTTTCAGGACGGCGTTATGCCAGGCAAAGTGCAACTCGGCGGCAGTTGGTGGTTCCTCGACCAAAAGGAAGGCATCGAATGGCAGCTCAACGCCCTTTCCAACCTGGGACTGTTGCGCCGTTTTGTGGGTATGGTGACCGATTCCCGCTGCTTCCTCTCATTCCCGAGGCACGAGTATTTCCGGCGCGTGCTTTGCAATCTCCTTGGTCAGGGGGTGGTCGCGGGCGAGTTGCCTTCCGATCTCCCTCTCATTGGTAAAATGGTGGAAGAGATCTGTTTCACCAATGTCCGGGATTACTTTGGCTTTGAACCTTCCCCGGAAATTGCGCCTTGCCTTTAACGGACCGGAACACTCCTATTTTTGAGATACGTTCTTTTGAGGCACGTCCTGCTGTTGCTGATGCCGGCGATAGTCCTTCACCCAGATGAAACGCGCGAATGCCAATGGATCGTCCGTTGCCCCGGACGCCATACTTGGATCGATCAAAGCGGCGTAAGCGTCGGGAGTGGAGGTGAAAGCGGCCAACATCAAATAACCACTGCGCAGGTATTTTGTTTCCGCAGCGTGCTTCTCGCCGTTGGCGCCGTTCACCCGGCCGGCATACTCCTTAGGGCCCAGAATCATAACGTCGATCACCGTATTGGCAAACGGAACGAGGTCCTCTTTTTTCAAACCGTAGCGACCGGACGCGAATGCGTGCACAATTCCCGCAACATCAAGGCTGCCATGGTTGGAATCTTCTCCGCTGGTGGCTGGAAGAGCATAGGCCCAATTGTAACAGGCGCTTCCCGTTTTCGGTGAGGTGTAATGTGTCACGGTGTCGAAAAACCATTTCATGTTTGCTCCTACAATCGAATCGTATTTCTTCACCCGGGCCGGATCGTCTTTGAGTATCTCATGGCTTTGGGCGAGGCTCTGCAGGGCATAACTGAACATCATCTGCTGGTTCCACGGCACGCACCCACCGCGAGGGGCGGAGGGACGACTGGTAGGCCTTTGCATGGACCACCAGTAATGATTGTCGTGGGACAAATCCAACAGATAGGGAAAAACAAACTTATCGAGCGAATCATCGGCCTGTTTGACGTAAGTTTTCGCCCGTTCCAGGTAGGTGGCGCCATAATGGTGCGGGTCGCCGATTGTAACCTGGTTTTTCCAGATTGAGGGCGTCGAGAGGATGAGTTGGGCGCAATATCCCAGATGACCGATCGAGTCGCCCTGCTCCCCTTCGCCGAATTCCATCGTGTCCGTATCCCGGTTGGGCCATGCGGGGGGGATATCCCCCAGCCAGTCTTGATGCTGCCCAAGAGGAGCGTTCGCAATATCGTTTCGTTCCGACAGCACCGCATCGCAAAAATAAATCATGCGGTCCAAAATCGCCTGGTCTTTGGTCACCTCGTACATGAGGCCAAGCGCCTGCACCATGCTTCCGCTGCGGCCTTGCGCCCACCGATTTATAATATTGTCCGACTCAGGCTCAACCGTTTGCATGTAAGCCTTGAAAGAATCGATTTCATCCCGCGTTACAGGGCCGTCGGGCCTGCTGACTTTTAGGGTGTCTGCGTGGACCAGGATGATCGAAAGCCAGCATATGATGGCGGCTCTCAAGCAAACGTCCATCAGCGGGAAGGGTCTTTTAAGCATCAGTGTGAGTTTGGGGACTTTGAACGTATCCATTTGGTGGCAGGACGTGCTTTTAAAAAAGGTGCAAGTCAGTCAAAGACGGCGAAGTTATACAGTTGAGAAAAACGCTGGCAAGCTTTTCATGCTGGATTGAAACACGACCCCGTTGCCCCAACAGTAAGACACCGGAGAAGCCCCAAACGTTACGAATAAACAGCATCGACAAAGGGCTTTTTGATCATCTGCCCAGACGCCGGGGCTGGATGGCCGGCGACAAGTCCTTTTCTGTCAAACCATTGCAAAATCAATTCATTCTTGGATTTCGAAATTAGCACGACACGCCGACAAGTCCCCACCACAAGGAAATAGACCAAGCGCCAGCGCGACCAGTGCGTCGAAAGCCCAAAGTATCCAGAATGTTATCAGGCTCGTAGAGAGTCATTTCAAAATCATTTGGCCCATCGAAGACAGCACCCGGCGGGGTAAAGTCCAAAAAAGTGATGCCAATCTCCCATCCTGCTGGAGCGAAGCGCGATTTCTCCAAAATTTTAAGGCCCAAATGTCAGCCTATCGTCAGTCTGCGTCATCGAACCGGACGGTGGTGTCTGCTTTTATTTCC
>Ga0206816_1196_pt2 | contig 12270 bp, 9 predicted proteins | sample Alteio_BWOrgCont_88_FD_152866 | JGI IMG/M metagenome (GOLD analysis project Ga0206816, IMG submission 152866) | Enriched cells from forest soil in Barre Woods Harvard Forest LTER site, Petersham, Massachusetts, United States -... | ecosystem: Environmental > Terrestrial > Soil > Temperate forest > O... | reverse complement strand
TTTGTTGCGCTATCAGGAAGCAAAATATTGGTAAAGCTAAATTTGACAACATTAGTTCCGATAATTTCCGTAGTCATGGGATGATCTGAATTAAGAACCTGTAATGTCCTCACATCAAGGTTAGCACTTAAGGTATCATAAATCGCAACATAATGGGCGGTATCTGTCCCTGTATTTTGGAAATGGACATTGTATGTGAGTGGTTGATTAGGGGCAATATATCCTTGAGGACCGATGCCTTGAGGATTAACGGTTTTGTAATTAGGATCCCATGAGAGATTGATAGGATAACAAGCGTTGGCGATATTGTTTGCAGGATTATTATCTCCAATCATCGGGTCAACAATCAAGGTCAGGCAAACGGTATCTCCAAGCACAGCATTAGTATTCGTAAGATAAGAAATACTTGCATAAAATCCGTTATACCACCAGCTATAATACCACCACCAATAGTAATAAGTGTTTTGAAGAGTTGTGAAATCCCAAATGATAGTATCGCCACTGACGCTGGTGGGTGAAGGCACAGACGATAGAAAGGTAATCTTTGAAGTATCAATGATTAATTTGGCTTGACCGCTGGTTTGAATACAACCAGCATTGCCCACCCATACATAAGCCCAACCATCAAGCCCGGGATGGAAACGATGCCCATAGACATCAGCAATTAAATCAAATCCGGTAGGGCAATTCATAGCAAAATCATTCCCTGTCGAAGGCGCTGTAGGAATGCTGTATTGACCGGATGACGGGCAAGTTACGACAAAGCTATAATCGAAAGTGTCAATTACAACAGTGTAAGCAAAACCGGTTGGTACAGAGAAATAATACATTCCCAAGGAATCGGTATAACTCCACTCGACAATATTAGGACCGGAATACAACGCTACCGGATAGCCCCATAAAACGGAATCGCCTGAATCATAAATACAATTGGAATTGTTGTCAAGATAGACCCGACCACTAATGTTTCCGCAGGTGTCGCCGAATACGAATTCATCAACATTAACTGATGAATCAGCATTTCCATCAGTTCCGGTAACAACATACTTCACTGAAAATTGACCAGCAGAGGCGTAAATGTGTTGAAAATACCCTGAAAAATAACCGGTATCGCCGGTAGTGTAATAAAAGGTAGTCCAATAAGAACTATCATTCCCATCTCCGAAGTAAACATGAATATTTACAGAATCGGTATTGGGATAACCTATAGTTAGTCCGGCGACAGTCGGCAAGCCCAAAATGGGTACTGGGCAATGCGTAAAAGTCGAGTCATAAGAATAGGAGATGGTTACAGTAGTGTTACTGAAAACACTACTTGAGAAGACGGCTTGCAACAAGAGGCAAGCGAAGACAAAATGTACGATTTTCTTTTTCATAATTAAATATATTATTTGTTAAACATGATGCAAAGTTACATCAGGATTTTTGTAAAAACAAATCAAAAAATAGAACTTCTTACCTGTTAAAGAATAAAATCCTAAACCATGAATTATGTAAAAGGTGTTACATCTTAAATGTAGCCTAAAACAGTTTCCCAACATGTTCTGTGAAATATTTTTCCAGATATACTTTGTCATATTGTTTATAAGGTTTCCATTCCTTTTCTATTGGCAGGAAAACTTCTATGGCATTAATATCAGGGAATAATTTATAATCGAATTTAGGAAAGTTAATAGCTATGTACCCTGAATAATAGAGAGAAATTTTGTTCTCGGCAGCATAATCAATCTCTTTTAATATCAGATATTTTCCCAAACTATACTTTTTATAATCAGGATGATAGAAATGCAGGATAGCTGCAATAGCATTCGTACCCTTATCAAAATAACCCACAGCAATCAAGCGGTCAACATCCCTTATTTCAATCATCATTGAATTAAACGGAAGCTCAAATTGATCACTATGAAGGTAGGAAGTACAGCTTGGACTGGTTTCAAAATCAATCATCTTCCTATATACTCGAAATAAAGCGTTTATCTCCTTATTTATAACGGCAGGCTTATAAGTTACCATAAAAGTTTTGCAATCTTTTCTAATTGATTTTGCAGTACCACTTTCATCTAAATCAGCAACTCTTAATCGCAACCAAAAAACGGGCATGCCTTTCAACCCAATAATTATATAGTTTAAGTTATGAAGGCTATGATGCATTCTATAGAAACCTTTAGCTAAATAATTATCAAGAATTTTTCCAACAAATCTCCTTTTATTCGGATATACATATCGAATCCCACCCATTTAATTTTCTAATTATTTCAGCAATCCCAACTTTGCAAACATACATAATAATAGGAATGAATCCTGTAAGCTGCCCTATGCCGATGCCAGGATTCCTTCAGCATCATTCTCAACTCTCCATTCTCAACTCTCAACTCTTCTGTGGGGTTTTGTTAAATTATAACGGGAAGGGGGACGCGGTAGGGGAAATCTTTGACTGCTTTTCTTCTTTTATGAAGGGATTAGAAAGGCTTAAAATATCATTATAATTCGTCCAATTCCGTAATAAAATCTTCAAAGGAAATTCCCAATGTTTTAAGATTGGATTTTAAATGTGTCAGAGGGACATTTTTTTCATTTCCTTGAATAAAACCGGTCTTGGCAGCGCAGGGTTTGTATCATAAATATCATGGCTTCCTTTGGTTCTGATATATACACACCCGTGGTTTTTAAGAAATTTAATAAATTTCCGAGTAGGAATTTGTTGCATCTATAGAGGAATTGCAATCTCTTCCATGATACCTTTTGCTGTCAACTTTGGAGGTGTATATTTTACCACAGGTACTTGTTGTAATTTCCAACCTAACTGCAAAAGAACTTTTTCAAAAGAACCTTTGGCATGAGTATCCTCGATAAATATTTCAAGGGCTTCATTAAACATTTTATGCGCCTCCGAACGAGTCTTTCCATAAGAAGAAACCTCTAAAGCAGGGCAGTATGCAACGTAATAATCACCTTCCTTCTTTATAATAACATTTAATAAAACCTTCACGCTTTTGCCATCAGTTTTTATTTGTTCTTTTCTCATCTCATTCATTAATTAATTTGGTTGCAAAGATATGTAATAATCGGGAAGGGGGACGCGGTAGGGGAAATCTTGACCGCTTTTCTTCTTTTATGATAGGATTAAAAATCCTAAGTGAGAAGGCACGGGATTGCAAATCCCGCGTAGCGACCGCCATATCTTGCACGTCGGGAGGGATTATAAAGACTTAACTCATGGGTTAATTATAAATTTAATTTATTTGTGACCCAAATAGTGTCTTTAATTTCGGTAAGTTCAATTATTTTTAAATCTTCAGTGGGGATTAATAAATCCTTTTGCCCATAAACAGTTTGTAATTTGTTTTTAAGTGAGGCATATACTTTTTTTCCATGTCTGTATCGCTCCTTATCACCTTCATAATCGCTCAAACATTTTACGGCTATTGCACCGGAATTAACTGCCTCGCCACCTTCATATTGAATTTTAAGTGATGCTTTAGTTATTGAGTTTACGAAATTTGAAATTGATTTATCTTTGATTTCTAAAGTTGCTTCGTCAATAATTGTATTAATGTCTGGTAAAGAAATTTGATCATAAACTTTTATAATATGTTTAGGATTTAAAAAATGAGATTCTATGTCTGTCCCTTTTGTAAAAAACATTTCAATCCCTGCTTTGTTAGCCTTTTCTTTTACTTCCTTAACTTCTTCGGCTGTGAGGTAATCTCTATCACGATGAATAACTATTACAGTTGATGGTGCATTCTTTTTTATAAATGCAGCTAAGACTATTGCTGTTTCCAATTTTGAACATCCTTCATAAGGCCAAATATCAGTCTCAGTCATATTAAAACCATTAGCATTTAGAATTGTATGTAATGGATTTGTCTTTGAATCCTCAGTTAGAATGACACATTTTGTTTTTCCATTATTTAAAATGTCACCTTTATCAAGTGCACCAATCTCTAATAAAACACTTATAAAATCATATTCTTTATCCTTTATTTGTCCATTTGAAATCCAATTAATAGATGCATAATCTTTGAAAGCATCCAAAAGATGCCTTGAATGAGTACTTAAAATAATTTGGAAATTTAATCGTGATGTTATGTCATTTAATTTTTCAGCAATTATTCTTTGATTGCTTGGATGTAAATGACTATCTGGTTCATCAAGGATTAATATTTTGGGATTATATAAATGAACATAAGATAATATCTGAATCGTTTGCAAGACCCCAGTTCCAAATGCATCAACAGGTAAATTCTTATTTTTATCAGTAATGTATGCATTAATATGTTCATCTTTTGTTACGTCAAAAGAAATATTCAACGAAAGTCCTGGGAATACATCATTAAAGTCCGTTATGAATGTATTCCATTTTATTTCATCTTGTTTAAGAAGCCAAAGGATATTTCTGAATACATTATTTGCATCTCCTTTTGCTGCCGCCCTGCGGATAATTCCCTCGCTTTTTAACTCTTCAATAGCTGGAATTCCTGCTAAACCAGGAACATAAATTGTGAATGGGTTTTCAAGGTTTCGTATTTGATTTCCTAAAATTTGTCCTTCGATTTCAGTTAGAAGATTTTTATTTCTTCCTTTTCTCAAAAGGAAGTTAGCAGTTTCATTAGTTTCCTTTTCTGTAAATCTTACAGCAATTGCTTTTGCCTTATCTTGACTTAAAGAGCCGCCAATTCCCAATGAATAAATATCTCGAATTGGTGTATAAATTATTTGATTGGTAGTTAATGATGTTGAAAGTTTATTTGCCTTCCATTTGGTATAATAAAATTCATCAAGAGAAGTAGTCTGAGCAATTGAAACAGCAAATTGAATACTTTGTAAGATTGAACTCTTGCCTGAATTGTTAGAGCCTACCAAAACATTAATACTTTCAAGAGGCAATATAATTTTTTTAATGTTTTTAAATCGTTCAATCGTTATAGTTTCAATCATTATTTGTAATTTATAAGAACAATATCTATTTTTAAGTGTGCAAATCTACAATAAAATTCTCAAGCCGCTCACTATGCCGTCTGTTATGGTGTTTTCAAATCCCATCGGGCTGCCTATGGCATATATCTTTTGCCCGACATTCAAGAGGTCGCTGTTGCCTATTGCGATGGATGGAAAGGTATGGTCGGCTATCTTTAATATCAGGATGTCTTTGTCAGCATCTACTCCTATTATATTAGAGTATTCCACAACTTTTCCATTATGCCTTACTATCATTTTATCACAGCCATTATAGACATGGTAATTGGTGACTACCCAGCCTTTGTCATTCAGCACCACACCGCTGCCTTGCGAAAGAATCTTATTATAACTGTCGTAGGCATAGACCGTTACCACGGCATCATTTACTTTTTTGTAGATTTGTTCGGCATCCTGGGGGAAGCAGGGAATCGTTAATAGGAAATAGTTAATCGTGAGGAGGAGAAGGCAGTATGATTTCATTTTTTTTGACTTTAAGATTAAGAGGCAAAATTACAAAAAAATACAAAAGTAGATATCTTGACCCGTTTTATTTGGAAGAATTTTGTCCAAAAACACCATGTATTTCTCCCTTTTTTTTAGTAATTTAAAGATGGAAAATTCATAATAGTATTGATTTATAGTGCATTTTATTAAAATTAATAAATTGCAAACGATTTTTTATCGTCAAAGGATTGGATTTTATCGTCAAAGGATTGGGTTTTATCGTCAAAGGATTGCGTATTATCGTCCCTTGATTGGAATTTATCGTCAAAGGATGGGATATTATCATCCAAGGATGGGATTCAAACGTCAAAGGATTGGATTTTACCATCAAAGGATGGGATATTATCATCCAAGGATTGGACGTTTTTTCTGTTTGCTCGGAGGTATTTTGAAAATGGATTCACAGCTTTTAAGAATAGATGGATAGAAGTTGAAAAAACATAAATAGGATGAATAATTCTTTCATCGTTTTATGATTGCGACTTTTCAGGCGCAACAATAAAACGATGATGATTATAAACAAGGGGTTGAATATCCAATTCATCCTTACAAAAAATTATACTCCCTTAACCTTTTATTACCAAAATTATCGCAAATTTGCAGAGCTGTTATTGGAATAATGGCTTTGATAATATTGAATGAAATGGTATGAGAAAATGTTTATATAATATAGTAGTGGCATCTCTTGGAATGCTGATGGCAGTGGGAGTTTGGGCACAGGAAGGCAATGATAAATGTGCAAAATCAGCTAATAAAAACGCCGTTAAGTTTCTTGATATGGCAAAGCATGAAGCTCGCACAGGCGCAAGTCTGGTTACAGTAAAAGCCACGGTGGATAAGGCTTTGGCGGAGGACCCTGATTATATTCAAGCCTATTTATTTCTTGGTGATGTGGCTTTTGAAAAACATAAATGGAAGGATATGAAGGATTATTATACCAAAGTCGTCGAGGAATGTCCTGACCTGGATGCGCGTTCCTGGTACTATCTTGGCAAGTATTATAATGATAATGGTAAATTCGATGAGGCGACAAAATATCTCAAAGGTTTCTTGAAGTTTGAGAAGAAATTAAATACTCCTGATACTGCTCTTGATAAATTATTCACCGATGCCGAAAGCATTGTCAATTCAGCAAGTTTCTTTGCTAATGCCAAAAACAATCCCGTACCATTTGACCCTCACCCTCTGCCCAATGTATGTACTAATGATGATGAATATCTGCCATTTATTTCACCTGATAATGACTATCTTTATTTCATCAGGAAGTATATGAAACAGAAGCTCGGAGATTTGATTCCAACTAATGTCGAAGAGTTCACAGTGAGCAAGAAAGTGAATGGTGAATTTGACAGAGGCGAACCAATGCCGCGTCCTTTCAATACTTATGACAACCAAGGTGCCGCAACGATTTCGATAGACAACAAACACATGATTCTTACCATCTGCAAACCCGAGAAACATAAGGTCGGTGGTGTAACTCAAAGCATCATCAACTGCGACTTGTATTATTCTGATTTTGAAGATGGCAAATGGTCTGAAATAAAGAACATGGGACCTGTGGTGAATGACAGTTTGCAGTGGGATTCGCAGCCTTCCTTATCTCCTGATGGCAAGACTTTATACTTCTCCAGCGCAAGGAATGAAGCCTCCGGTCTTGACATTTATAAAACCGTGAAAGGGGATAATGGAAAGTGGAGCAGACCTGTTCCGCTGGGTCCGAATATCAACACAAGTGGGAATGAGAAATCACCTTTCATTCATCCTGATGGAAAGACTTTATACTTCTCTTCCGATGGTTGGCAGGGCATGGGAGGCTTCGATATTTTCTACAGTAAGATGGATGAAAAAGGGAATTGGGGAAAGGCAGTTAATATAGGTTATCCGATTAATTCGGCGGATGATGATATAGGCTTCATCGTCAGCACTGACGGCAAGACAGGATACTTTGCCTCTAATAAATTAAAAGGAAAAGGAGGTTACGATATTTATTCTTTTCCGCTCTATGAAGGAGCGCAACCTGATAAAGTTCTATTCTTAAAAGGAGATTTGAAAGATGAAGGAACAGATGGTGTTGTTAATGCGAAAATTGAATTAAAGAATTTGCAAACAAAAGAAGTAACCGAAGTAAAAGTGGATACCGTTACTGGGAAATATGCTGGTGTAGTAAGGCGAGACAATGACTACGTTTTGCTTGTTAAGAAAAAGGATTATGGTTTTACATCTACTTTCATTTCTAAGATTGATACCACATTTGATCACCCTGCAAAAGTTGATTTAAGCATCAAGAAAGTTGAAGTCGGAACGAAGTTTCAATTAAACGACATCTATTATGAAACCAATTCTGCTGACCTTACAGAGAATTCCAAATTAGTCATAGATGAATTCGTGGAATATCTGAAAGAAAATCCAGAACTTAAAATAGAAATCAGAGGACATACCGACAACAGAGGAGGAGATTCGCAAAACCAAGCCTTGTCAACCGATAGAGCCTTCACCGTTCGACAATACATTCAGGAGAAAGGTATCGGTGGAGATCGTTTATCTCATCAAGGCTTTGGTGCAAGTCAGCCTGTTGCTTCTAATGATACCGATGAAGGACGGGCAAAGAACCGGAGGACGGAGTTTGTGATTATCTCAAAGTAAATAGCACATAAAATAAGCATCAAAATAGCGTGAACTGGATAATTTACTCATTTCTACTTTCTATCTTTGCAGCCTGTAAGGATTATGTGAATGAAGCTAAAAATGAAAGTTACTTATATCGTTTCAAATATCAATAAAGCATTCGCTTTTGAATGGATTGCAGAGGAGCTGAATAAGGACAAGTTTAGTCTGTCATTTATACTTCTGAATCCTGGTCCTTCATCACTTGAAAATGAATTGAAAAGGTTGAACATTAAAGTGAACAGGATAAAATTTAATGGCAAAAAGAATCTCCCTTTGTCTTTTTTTAAGATATTCTTTATACTAATAAAGGATCGTCCGGATGTAATTCACGCCCACCTCTTTGATGCCTGTCTGGCAGGGCTTCCAGCGGCTTTCTTTGCCAGAATTAAGAAGAGAATTTATACGCGCCACAATGCTGTCTATCATCTTGAAGAACATCCAGGAATGGTTAAATATGACCGCATGATAAATTTTTTCTCCACACAGATTATTGCTATCAGTGACAATGTCCGCAATGTATTAATAGAAAGGGAAAATGTTAATCCTGCAAAAATCAAACTTATTCCACATGGATTTAAAATGGAAGAATTTGAGAATATCAGCATTGCAAGGATTGAAGACTTGAGGGATAAATACCAAAGCAGAGGAAGGTATCCGGTGATAGGTGTTATATCTCGATATATTGGCTGGAAGGGAGTCCAATATATCATTCCTGCATTTGAAAAGGTTCTTAATATATATCCTAATGCCTTGCTAATACTTGCAAATGCTAATGGCGAATATCGTTTTGAGATTCATAAATTATTGAAGAATATTCCTCCTGATAATTTTGTCGAGATAGCTTTTGAAGAAGATTTATTCGCCTTGTATAAATTGTTTGATGTATTCGTTCATACCCCAGTCAATAAGCAATCAGAGGCTTTCGGACAAACTTATATTGAAGCATTGGCATCTGGAGTTCCATCGGTATTTACTTTGTCAGGAATAGCATGCGAATTTGTTGAAGATAAGCATAATGCAATGGTTGTCGAATACAAAGATTCGGAATCAATCTATATTTCTATTATTGAATTGTTGAAGAATAAAACTCTTGCCGAAACTCTTTCAGATAATGGAAAGGAAGCTGTCTGGAGCAGGTTTCAACTGAATAAAATGATCTCATCACTTGAAGAACTTTATGAACGATAAGACATTTTTTTCAGTAATTATTCCTACCTATAACAGAGCTCATTTAATTGAGAAAACAATTCAATCTGTTTTGAATCAAAGCTATCCTAATTTTGAATTAATCATTGTTGATGATGGAAGCACTGATAATACCGAAGAGGTAATTCACAACATTCAAAACACCAAATTGCATTATTATAAAATTAAAAATTCAGAACGCGGAGCAGCGCGAAACTACGGCATTGACAGAGCAATCGGCAGGTATGTTACCTTTCTTGATTCGGATGATATGTACTATCCCTGGCATCTCTCCCACGCTTATGAGAGCATCAACAATTATGATTTCCCGTCATTCTTTCATCTTGGTTATGAATTAAAGAATGAAAAGGGAAAGACAAGATTCAGCATTAATAAATTAAAAAATGATGACATCCTGATGTTCATTAAGGGCAATCCTTTAAGCTGTATCGGTGTATTCATTGACAGATCAATAACCGATAAGTACAGGTTTAGCGAGGAAAGAGATTTGTCGGGGTCTGAAGATTGGGAATTATGGATTAGAATTTGTTCTAATTATGGGATTAAAATTGATAATCGAATCTCGACCGTGATGATGGAACATGATGCCAGGAGCGTTATGAATTTTGATGAGAGTAAATTATTAAAACGCAAACAGCTTTCTCTTAAATTTGCATTTCAAGATGAAATTGTTCAAAAGGTTTTCAGTGAGCATTTCAAAGAAGTCGAGTCCTATTGTGATAGTTATATCGCACTGCATTTGGTATTGAGCAAGAATACCAGACAGGGTTATAAATATCTCATGCAGGCGATAAGAAGTAACTATATGATTATATTCAGCCGAAGGTTTCTTGCTATTATTAAACATTCATTTCTAAACTTATTCATTTCATAATATTATGTGCGGCATTGCTGGATTCTATTCCCCGAAAAAAGTTTTCTCTAAAGAAGAATTAACAAATATGACCAGGATTATTGCCCATCGTGGTCCTAATGCTGAAGGTTTTTTCTCTGATGAAGTGATTGGTTTCGGACATCGAAGGCTCTCTATTCTTGACTTGTCAGACCGTGCCAATCAGCCCATGCACTCTCATGATGGGCGTTATGTCATCATTTACAATGGGGAGGTTTATAACTTCCAGGAGATTGCTGCAAGTCTGAAATTTACCACTCATCTTCAACCTACTTTAAACTTTAATACATCCTCCGACACGGAGGTTATTCTGGAAGCATTTGTTCAGCAGGGGGTAGATTTTGTGCTTCAGTTAAACGGCATGTTTGCCATTGCTATCTATGATAAAGTTGAGAAAATCTTATACCTCTTCCGCGACAGAGTAGGGATTAAACCGCTTTATTATTATTGGGACGGAGAGAACTTTGCTTTTGCATCCGAAATAAAATCTCTTCTTCAGCTAAAAATTATTCCAAGAGAAATAGACAAGACTGCCGTCCGGGACTTCCTGCATTTGGGCTATATCCCCACTCCCATTTCGATTTATAAATCCATTAAAAAGATGCGTTCAGGTAGTTGGATCAAGATCTCCGGAAAATCTTTCGAGGAGCATAAATATTGGAACATCAATTCTAAATTGACAAATAAAACAGTCAAGAGCAAGGAGCAGGCAATGGTGAAACTGTCCGATCTTATCATAAGCTCTGTGCAGTATCAGTTGAAGAGCGATGTCCCTTTCGGCGTGTTTTTAAGCGGAGGCATTGATAGCAGTCTCGTTACGGCACAAGCCGTTCAGTTGTCTGGCATCAAGGTAAATACCTTCTCCATCGGCTTTGAAGAAAACTCGCATAATGAAAGTGAATATGCCAAAGCCATTGCCCGCTATCTGGGCACGGAGCATCATGAATTTATCGTTTCTTATCGGGATGCTATCAACCTTGTTGATGAAACATTTGATGTCTATGATGAACCTTTTGCCGATTCATCTTCCATCCCGACCATGATGGTTTCCAAGCTCGCCAAACAATACGTTTCCGTTACTCTTACCGGTGAGGGAGGGGATGAATTATTCTTTGGCTATGGAGCTTACAAATGGGCGAAGCGATTGCGGAATCCTATGATTAAAGCATTGCGAAAACCTATTGGTGGCGTGCTGTCTCATCTTTCATCAAGATATAAACGGGCTTCAAAACAATTTACCTATTCTGATCCTGAAAAGATAAGAAGTCATATCTTTTCTCAAGAGCAATATCTTTTTTCTGATGATGAATTAGAGTACCTTCTTAAACCTGAATATATCGTCGAATCCTCTATTCCGGAAAGTTCTTTTGCGGATAGTTTCCTTCGTATTCATGATGAATTCCACGCTATGGATGATAGCAGTGGCAAGGAAAGAAAGCTTACTTCGATGGAAACACAGGCTCTTTTTGACATCGAATATTATTTGAAAGACGACCTTCTGACCAAGGTGGACAGGGCGAGTATGCGCTATTCTTTGGAAACCCGTGTGCCTTATCTGGACCATCGAATCGTGGAATTCGCTCTAAACATTGACCCTTCATTGAAATACAGGAATGGCATCAGCAAGTACATCCTCAAGCAGATTCTATATAATTATATTCCCGAAAAATTCTTCGCAAGACCCAAGCAGGGCTTCGCTATTCCATTAAATATTTGGTTGAGCAAGGAGTTAGGCTGGCTCATCACGGATTACCTTTCAAAAGATGTTATTGAAAAGTATGGAATCGTAAAATACGAGGAAGTAGAGCGCATGAAAAAAGAGTTTTATCACGGCTCCAATTTTCTGTATAACAGGATCTGGTTACTGATAGTCCTTCATAAATGGTTGATCATAAATGTAGGTTGATCGGGGCAAAATAATTCCATAGCCAAGCCACAAAAATTATCCAAAGAATTCGTCTGATAGGATTCCATTCCCCCAATTATTTATATGTTTGCCCTTCCACCGCCAGAAAACGGTGTTTAGCTGCGAATCAGAC
>Ga0206816_1223_pt1 | contig 12295 bp, 8 predicted proteins | sample Alteio_BWOrgCont_88_FD_152866 | JGI IMG/M metagenome (GOLD analysis project Ga0206816, IMG submission 152866) | Enriched cells from forest soil in Barre Woods Harvard Forest LTER site, Petersham, Massachusetts, United States -... | ecosystem: Environmental > Terrestrial > Soil > Temperate forest > O... | reverse complement strand
TTTACAAGGCAATCAAAACCTGGGCGACAGACTGGAAAACAATCAAGAATAATCCCGATTCGACACAGGCAAAGACATTGTTAAAACTAATAGAGAAAGTTAAGCCCTATAAAGGAGGTACGCTTTATAGAGGACTTCGTTTTCAAACGGAGGCAGAGCGGTCAAGCGAAGTTAATAAAATAATGCGTCAAGGCGGCTTTAAAAATAGGGCGGTTGTCATGAGCACCAGTAAAAATGAGCAAACAGGAGATAGTTTTGCACGTAAGGGGTTTGGAGTGACTTTAGAAATACGAAAACATTCCAGCGGTAGGGATTTTGAGCCATTTTCTCATGAAATTAACGCTTACATTCATCAGCGGGAAGTGCTATTTTTAAAGGGAGCAAAATTTCGTTTACTGGATAAGACTGAAAAAAATGGAAGACCGCATTTAATTTTGGAGGAAGGCGATGAATAATGAAGATAAATTCGTTGGTGGGATCGAAGACATGTCGTATGATTTCACAGAAAGTGAAAAGCATATAATGGCTGAGAGGGGAAAACGGTTTCAAGCGGCTCTATTGATTGAACTAGGCGGCAATACCAACCCTACATGGGAAGAACGGTCCGCGGCGATCGCTAGAGTTTTGGAAAAAGAGAAAAAATCCGAGTAGATCAATTCCGAAGTTGAAATTCTGAACCCAATAAAATACGATCAAATTGATGAAAGAGGAAAAAAACAGCGATAAATCCAAACTGGATTCTCAATCCGTGCGAAAGCTCTGCGAACCTATTATGCTTGATGTAAGTAGGGTCGTTGCGGCGCAAAAAGAAATCAACAAGCTTGAATGGGGAAGCCTTGACCCCAAGGCAATCGAAATAGCTAGAAAGTACGGATTGAAGAAGGTGCCATCATAGGCGCGATGAAAGAGGAAAATAGACTATCAAAATCTGCAATTAATCCCAGACTTTATACAGGGACAATGCCAGAATTATCAGATCCCGATTTCTTGCGGAGACGCAAGGCGGCGAGAAATGAAATTGCAGAATTGCCTTATGGAAGTGAGAACCCAAAAGCGATTGAAATCGCTAAAAAGTACGGCTTAAAACAAGTGCCTTCGTGATTGTTTGGCAAGATAAGCTAAGGCTTTCTAATTTGGGGTTGATAATTCGAGTCAAGGGTAAGGCCAGAGGGTAACGCATAGCTCGCTGGAGGATCGTGGAGCACCCGGGCACGGGGCTCGACCCGGCCCGCGCGGCGATGTACGGGGCGATGGGCCCGCAGCAAGTGCGCGATGCGGTGCAGGCGGAGGAACTGTCCAAGGCGGACGCGTTTGACATCATCCACGGGAATAAGGCTCCAGCGGTGCAGGCAGGCGGGCAATCTGGAAGCTGGACCTCGCCGGGCGGGATCGGGGCAATGCTGTTTGGAGTGTCCAAGGGCTCGGCGAAGACCGCAGCAGGGATCGCGGCGGCGGAGACAGCGGAGCCCGCCAACGTGTTAATATCGGAACTCACGGGACCGTTTGCGCCGGCGACGTTTGGATTATTGAACGTTGTGGAGTTTCTCGCGGGATCCTATCTCACGGGGCGGACGATGGATGCAGTGTCGGACGCGGCGAGCGGGGTGCCGGAGGTGGCGCAATTACGCAAGGATGTGGCGGCGAATCCGCTGCAGGCGCAGACGGGAGAGATGCTGCCGGCACTGGTGGCCGGCGGCGCGTCGTTGAAAAACCTGGCGGGGAAAGCAGTGTCCGAAGGGCTGGGGCCGGTGGTAAAACAAGTGCTTGGCGGGGCGACCGCCGGGGCCGTGACGGAGATGGCGCGTCCGTATGTGGAGGCAGCGGTGGAAAAGACGTTGGGGCAGTTGGGTGTAAGGCCGCAGGAGGTGCAACCGGCGACGCTGCGCTCGATTGTGGAGTCATCGGCATGGGGTGCGCTGCTCTCAGGCGTGGGCGGCCGGGATGCCTCGGAGGAAGCGGTGCGGCAAGCGCCCCCGGAAGTGCTGAAAATGGCGCAGTCATCACCGGAATTGAGGGCGCTGCACCCGGAGATGGAGGAGAGAATTGGAGGCGTGGAAAATCCGGAGCCAGGGACGATGCAAACGCCGCCGGAAAGTGACTCTCCATCGAAAACGGATTCTTGGAATGCGAGTGGTGTCAGCAAACCGGAATCGCCGCAAGAACTGGATTTCATGAAACCAAAACCAGCGCAGACTGGAACAGAGGCGGACGCGAACGATCAGGGCCCGGTAACATTCAGGGATTTGATATATCAATCTGCCACGCATCCTGAAACGCGTGACGCTTTGAAATCAAACACTCACCCCGGCATCGGGCAGGAATTTCTGGATCATTTGAAACTCAGGGGGTTGGATAACGAAAAATCATGGACCCGACGCATTGCAATAGAACAGCCATTGCTGTTAGACTGGGCGAGTAAAAATGGTTTGTTGCTTCCACCCGATGTGTTTGATCATTTACCATTGGTTTCAAACAATACCGCGGAACATGCAGTATGGCGCGATCCTGCGACCGGACGCGCGGTTAAGTTTACAACGCCTGGGGATTTCGGCATTGGTTTGGAAAAAGTCGGGAATCAATTGTATTACCCTGAGGCATCGCCTTCTGACTACCTGCGGCGGTGGCAATTATTTAACGAGGCATTTGATTCTGATGTGCGGGTTGAAGGCTTTATTGAGGGGAAGCACGATCCTGCGACAGGTTCCCACAGGATTGGGATGGTAATTAGTCAGCCATGGATAAAGGCGCAGAATCCACTCAAGCCCAACCCAACGGAAATGCAAATTGAACGATTCATGAAATCTTTTGGATTTTTGCAAGGAAAGGCGGAATGCGAGTGGTTCAGGCCTTCCGACGGGATGTATGTTGCGGATGCGCATCCTGAGAATTTCATATCAACAGAAAAAGGCATTGCGCCGATTGATTTCGTTATGAAGAAATTTTCCCAAGATGAACTAAAGCAACTTGAATTGCAGCCATAGTATCAAATTGCTTAATAAAATTCATGGTATAGAATAAAATTATGAAAAGAAAGCCCCATGTAAAACAGCCGTTGACACGCACTACTGCCCCAGCGTGGTTGATAAAAAGAAACGAGGAAATTCGTAAACTGCCGCCGCCAACGGAGGAAGAATTCGCGCAATATGTTCAAACTGTTCGCAAGCAGAATGCTGAAAGAGCAAAAACCGCGCGGGGTGCTATTGGGGAGCGCCTGCGTAAAAATCGCTCGAGAAGTGTGGCTGACGTTATCAAAGAAATAAAGGACGCCGCGAAAGAGCACGAAAATAACCGGAAGCGATAGCTGTAACTCATCCACCGACCCGTGGATCACGGATGCGCAGAAGAGTTACTCGGCGCAGCAGACCGCGACGATGAAAGAAATGGCGGCGGGGTATTTGAAGGCAGCAAGGAGTGGGACACCCGTGGAAAGCAAAGCGAATGCTTATGTGCCCGATTCTACAAAACGCCAATCGGACACGGACGGGCAGACTTATAATGGACTTGAACTAAACAATAAAGAGGAGGAAAATAATTAATATGAGCACGGAAGAATATGGAGCAGTCCTGAAGCAATTTCTGATGGATATCAAAGAGGAGTTTCGACAACCAATCATCAAAGCGCTGAAGGGGAACAACGATCCAACGCAGAAACAGATCGACCAAGCGATTCTCAGAATGATGGAAGAGGAGTCATCGGCAGTCAAAAGCGGGATGACGCTGGAGGAGGCGACCTTCCTTGGAACAGATCATCTGCCGAATACACAAGATCGCATTTAGATAAAGCGATAAATGGCATTCGAGATGAGCTTGCCAGAACTGGGGTTGGCTTAGACAAGAATAGCCCATACCACAGAGCTTTTAGTTACAACCCGAAAACTAAAAATATTCAAATCAATCAATCTCTTCTGGCGAAGAGATTGGAATGGTATAAAATCTCCGGGACTGATCCTCTGCCCTTTCTAAAAGCAGGATTACTGGAGGAGAACACTCACCACGAAATTCACCAAGAATACTTGCAACAAAAACTTGATCCACTACTTGCTTATTGGAGAACAATTGCAAGTTTGTCTCCAGCACAAAGAACGGCACTGGAGGCTGTATATCGGATTCCTGATTTTGAAGTGACACCAGATGAAAAGGTAATCCATCACAGTTTTGTAGATAAATGCCGAGCGGCTTCGCTATAAACGGATGCTTGAACGCGGCCAAACATGGCCAGAAGAGTTTTACCGATCGCCAGATGTCATTGAAAATCTGAAAAGGGCAATCCGCTTAACTCCGGCTAACCCAGTAAGAAGAAATCATGGAGGTGCTAGGAGGCCAGATCAAAATTAAAACGTAATCTCACCTCACGGTGCGCCCCCAGTTGAGTTGCAGGCACGCTCGGGGCGATGATTCCAGGCGTGGGGATTGTAACGGGTCCAGCGGCGTTTGCGGGCGGGAGTTACCTGGCGCACATGGGAATCGAGAAACTGGAGAATTACCTTGCCGGGAAATCGGATGGGTTTGCGCAGATGCTGCGCGAGCACGATGAATCGCCGGTTTTGCAAGAAGTGGGGCGCACGATTCCCGTAGTGGTGATGGCAGGGAAGAGCGCAAAAGGCTACCGGCAACTCGCGAAAAAGGGATGGCGTCCCGTGGCTGGGAGAGCGGCGGCATCGGCGACCGGAATGGCAGGGACCAATGCGCTAATGACCGGGCTGATGGAACGGCGCATGCCGACTGGGAAAGAGACCTTGGCGGCGGCGGCATCGGGTGCCACTTACGGCGGGGGAATCGGCAAGGAGAAGGACCGGCTTGATTTCACGAAGAAGCAGCCCGCCCCTGAGGAGAAGACTTACAATGAACTTGAATTAAGCAACAAAGAGAAAGATAATAAACAATATGAAGACAGAATACGGACCGGTTCTGAAACGATTCCTGTCAGAAATCAGCGAGGAGTTCCGACAACCAATCATCAAAGCGTTGAACGGGAACAACGATCCAACCCAGAAACAGATCGACCAAGCGATTCGAAGAATGATGGAAGAGGAGTCATCGGCAGTCAAAAGCGGGATGACGCTGGAGCAGACGACTTTCTTTGGACCAAATCGTCTGCCGAATACACAAGATCACAGCTAGATAAAGCAATAAATGGCATTCAGCAGGAAATTACCAGAACCGGTGTTGGGTTAGATAAGAATAGCACTTATCACAGGGATTTTAGTTACGATCCAAAATCCAAAACTATTCAAATTAATCCACTGCTTCTCGCGAAGACATTGGAAATGCACAGGATTTTCGGAGTTGATCCTCAGCCGCCCTTAAAAGGAATATTTACAGAAGAAATTACTCATCACGAAATCGATCAAGAATATTTACAGAAAAAACTTAATCCGGCGGTCGAGTATTTGAAAACTTTTGCAAATTTATCGCCTCCGCAAAGAACGGCACTGGAGGAAGTATATCCAATTCCTGATATGGAGGTAACTCCAAGTGGAAAAGTGATCTATCGCAGTTTTATGGATAAAAGCCGCATGTGAGGGGGCGGAGTGGCTTCGCTATAAACGGATGCTTGAACGCGGCCAAACATGACCAGAAGAGTTTTACCGATCGCCAGATGTTATAGAAGATCTGAGAAGAGCGATCCGACTAACTCCGACTAACCCTGTAAGAAGAAATTACGGAGGCGCCAAAGAACCGGATCGACAATAACCTATAACCGCGCGTGGACGGCGCAGCAGGAGGCCGATGCGCGCTCGGGCACGGGGCTCGCCCCCGACCGCGCGGCGATGTACGGGGCGATGGGCCCGCAGCAAGTGCGCGATGCGGTGCAGGCGGGGGAACTGTCCAAGGCAGACGCGTTTGACATCATCCACGGGAATAAGGCGGACGCGGAACAGTCATGGGCGAACCGCGACAACGGAGTAAACGCGTGGCAGGATTTCGGGATGCGCATGCTGGTGAAAAACGCGGAGTTGCTGAACCGCGCCGGGGAGGAGACGGCGCACCTGGTGGGCGCGGGGCAGGCGGAGGATTGGTTCAGGACGAATGCGGATGCGATGCAGGGCACCGGCCAGGGGAAGTTTGGCGACGTGAATCCCTCGATGAACCAGTCGGTGCACGCGGCGGTGGCGGACGGCGTGGGGACGCTGCTGGCAAGCACGCCGGCGCTGGCGGCATCGGAGTTTCTGGAGCCGTTGATGATCGGTGCAGGCGCGGTGGGAAAACTGGCGACGCTGGGGCGGCTTGCTGTGCGCGCGGTGCCGATGGCGGTGCAGTTCGCCGCGACGGCGGCCGCGGACGGGCGCGATAACGCCTTTTAACGATGATGTCGGTATTGGCCAATGGTTCCGCGGTCATTTTATTCCTTTTTGCCAATTGCAAAAAAGTGCGCCGGGAAAATAAGTCCGCAAGAAGCAGACGGGAAATAGCGGTTCGTTTCAACAGTGTATTCCCCCCATGCAACCTGTGGCTGGCTGCCGCTCAGGGATCGCAGAAAATCCTTGTAGCGTTTTTCGCTACAAAATCTGCTTGCTGTGTAATGCATAGTCAGCATATAAAACCGCCGTCATGCCCGACAATCACCGGGACAAAGACATGGATGTGCTGGCGAAACGAATCAAATCCGAAGTCTCACGCGGGATGGTATGTGAGGTGCCGGGGAGCGAACTTGCGTTTATTTGGGAAGACGATCCGAAAACTGTCACTGATGAGGAGAAGCGGCTTGCCGTTCAGAATTTTGCAAACCGATACCAGTTGCAAGTAGTGATCGATTACGGATTGGCATACGCCATTTTCCGCTGAAAATTCAAATCAGGCCGCTGCCGCCTTCCCTCAAAGATATTTCCGCAGCGCCTGCCTTGCTCCGACCATCAATCCCCTTCTCTTTCTTCGTGCCTTCGTGTGCTTCGTGGTTAAACATTCCCCGCACATGCCCGACGATCCCGCACAGCCCGCGCCGCCGCGCCGCGAATGGCGCGCCGCGCTCCTGCTCGCGTTCATCGCCTTCCTCGTTTACAACGCAAACTTCCACTCCATCACCTCGAGCGACAATTACCCCGCGCGTTTCCTCCCCTTCGACATTCTGCATTACCACTCCGTCACGCTCGACCCGATGCTCACCGCGGCCTCCGAAGGCCGCACCCATCCCTACTGGATCATCCCCGGCCGCGGTGGCAGCCACATCTCGCAATATCCCATCGTCACCCCCGTTCTCATCGCCCCGCTCTATCTCCCCGCCCTCGCATGGCTCGACGCGCGCGGGTGGGAGGACCGCCGCGTGGACCGCGTGGCGCGGTTCATGGAAAAAATCTCCGCCTCGCTCGTCGCGAGCGCGTCGGTGGCGCTCATGTACCTGCTCCTGCTCCGGCGCGCCCGGCCGCGCATCGCGCTGCTGCTCGCCATCGCATACGCCTTCGGCACGAACACATGGGTCATCGGCAGCCAGGGCCTCTGGCAGCACGGAATGGCGGAACTTCTCCTCGCCGGAATCCTGCTGCTCGTCACCGGGCCGCGCACCGCATGGCGGGCCGCGCTCGCGGGCGCGTTGTGCGTGCTGGTGGTTTTCAACCGCCCGCCGGATATTTTCTTCGCCGCCGCTCTCGGCCCGTGGAGCCTCTGGTGGGCGGGGCGCAGGGCGTGGTGGGTCGTGATCGCGGGCGGCATCGTCCCCTTCGCGCTTCTCATGGGCTATAATCTCGGCGTCGCAGGCAGCATCGTCGGCGGTTATGGCGTCGCGGCAAATGCCGGGTTTTACCGTTACAACCTCGCGGAGGGGATCGCCGGGATGCTCTTCAGCCCCGGGCGCGGCCTGTACGTCTTCACGCCGTTCCTCCTCGCGCTCCCGCTGTTCCCGCACCGCGTGTTCCGCGATCCCGCCACGCGCGCGCTTTCCGTCCTCATGAGTATCGCGGTTGTGTTACAACTCATGCTCTACGCGAAAATCGACTGGCGCGCGGGCTGCTCCTGGGGGCCCCGGTATCTCACCGACGCCCTCCCGCTCCTCCTCTGGCTGCTCGCCCCCGCAGCCGCCGCCATGCGCCGTCCCGGCCTCGCCGTGTTCTCCGCCGGCGTGGCCGCCTCCATCGCAGTCCAGGCGGTGGGCGCATTCTGGTACACGGGCGCGAGCGACGAGGCGATCTTCGCCAAGCCCGGCAACATGGTTTCCGTCTGGAACCTCAGCAACACCCCGTTCCTCATGGAAACCAAACACCGGCGCGCGCCGCGCGACCTGCTGCTCTATGTCGAAGGGTCCATTGACGGCGTCCGCGCCGGCGGCCGCGAAGCCAGCGAAGCCCCGGCGGGCACGGAGATCGTGGTCTCGGGATGGGCGCTCACCGACCGCCGCACCCCCGGGCGGCTGTTCGCCACTCTCGCCCCGCGCGACATGGCGCTATTGAACAATGGCGCCACCCAGCCGGCCGCTGTCACCCTCAAATTCCAGCCCCGCACGGACATCGGCAACGCGCCCGGCACGCCTGAGCCGGGCGGATGGCGCGTGGCGCTGCCCACCGCCGGCCTCCCACCCGGCGACTATGTAATCGAGACCTATGTCCAAGGCCCCGGCGGCGGCGATTTTCATTCCCTCGGCCAGCATCCGTTCAAGCTGCTGGCGAAGTAACCCCGGCCATCACATCCGGCATACGCGGTATCTCCCTGTTGCCGGAATAATCATTGCGCCAGCGTCCACTTCCTTCGCGCACCGGGCGCGTGTCGCGGTTTAAAAACCTGCCGCACATGCCGGTGGATACCGCATCTCCCCGGGCCGCACACATCCCTGCCGGATGCTCTCCGCCCTCCCGCCAGTTACTTTCCGGCTTCCAAAACGCGCGGGCTGGCAATTGGCGAAATGGTGCCGTGTTCCATATCCACCGCCCATGCCGTAATGGTTAACTTTCCCGCTGGCAGCGTTTTCGCAGCCACGTCCTGGCGGAATCCGCTGGATGACATGCGCTCGTCTTTCAAGGCGGCCGCCACGTCGGGACGCATCCGGTTGTCGGCCGGGAGCATCAGGAACGGCCGGGTGACTCCATCAGTTCCGCATACTGTGATCAGCACGTAATCAGCCGGCCCTTCCCGTCCCGGCAATCTGCTCCAGCCCTCAACCACAAACCGGTTCACACCTGGCTCGATGTTGCAAATATCCAATACACCGTTGCGATTATCGACTGTCGCTGCCTGGTTGAAATTCCAGTTTGCCGCCACGCCAGGTTCCCATCGCTTCACCCTCAAAACATGGTTGTTTTCCAGCGCAACCGCACACTTCCCGGCATCCCTGGAAGGAAACAGGAGCGTCAAACCCGCATTGTCAGGCATGACTTTCGACCACTGCCATGCGTCCAGGACCGTTTTGCGAAGTCTCTGGATTTCCTTCATGAGTTCGAAACCGCTCGCGTAACCGTTCACCACCACCGGCACAAACAGCCCCACCATTACCCCTGCGGCAAATCCCCTGAATTGCACCTTTCCCGGCGACCGGTTGGCGCGGGCATGACGCCACACAAGATAACCCAGGCCGATGATCGCGATGTACAAGTAACCCGACATCTCCGTGTAGCGTGGCGACATGGCCTGTTGCAGGCCCAGTTTGACACGCCCCATGGCTGTCAATATGCCTGATGCGACCGCATAATTCCCGAGGATAAGCCACGGGTAGCCCCCGGTGAAATCGCGCCGCTTCCTGGCAATATGAAACCATGAGCCCGCAAGCGCGGCATACGCAAAAAAAACACAGCATCCCAAAAACGCTGCCTGTTGATAATCCCCGAAAAAACCGCCAAGCCAGGTGAAAAAATATTCCATCACACGGGGAATGTTCCACGAAAGGCTTGTGCGGCCGAGATTGTGAAAATAAAACGCCATGCTGATGGCGCATGCCAGGGCATAAAAGAGATACCATTTCGCCCCCTCTTTTCCCCCCGCTTTCGGAAATCCCCGGCACAAAAAAACCGTCCCCGGCAGCGGCAACGCAAAAATCCACAACAGCATTCCGTTTGCCCATGAGTAAGTGCCGACGGTTGCCAGGAGGGAATTTAAAAGCACTTTCCTCCGGAAGGACGCGCCGGAGAGATTGACATGCAGTGCGCCGAGAAGCATCACCGGCGGCCACACCATCATGAACGTATTCTCAAAAGTCCATATCTCGGAATTGGGCCAGAAAAGCACGGCATTCATCAGGAGCAGCACCGCCAGCTTTTCAAGCGCCGTGATCCCACCCGGCTTCCCGACCAGACGGCGCAATAAAACCGATGCAACGCAAACCATGAGAAAGATCGCCACCATCGCCTTCCTCACATCCCATCCAAACCAGTCCAGCGGAATCCAGACCAGCCGCGGGAAAAAAGGCCTGCTTTGATTGTGCGGCGAAAACAACTCCATGATCGAAAGCTCCCCCTTTGAAAGCAATAAAAGCTGGTGGCCGGGAGAGCCCCAATCATCCCAATAGGGGATGCCCACCCACGTATGCAAAATATGGGGAATCAATATGAATGCAGGAACCAGCGAAACCAGCATCAGTGCGATCCCGAAGCATTTTGACCCCGTAATGGATGAATGGATTTTTATTTGCAGCCACGGATATTGATTCAGTGAAAATAAAGCAACCCAAATACAGGGCCGATGACGGGGTCGAACCCCCGGCCCGCTGATTACGACGTCAGCCGGGGTGAAAACAACATGTAACACATCCGAAAACACCAAAGCCCCGGCCTCTTTCTTCGTGCCCTTCGTGTTTGCCGCCCCCGCCCATCGGCCTTTCCAAGAGTCAGGTTTCGTGGTTTAAAACCCCTCCATATGCCCGCAGATCCCGCACCCAACACACGCGCCACACCGCGCCACGACATCCGCGCCGCCTTCCTCCTCGCGCTGATCTCCTTCCTCATCTACAATGCAAACCTCCGTCTCGTCACCGCCGGCGACACCTACCCCGCGCGCTACATCCCGCTCAATCTCCTCCACAATCACACGCTTTACCTCAACCCGATCACCGGCCTTCTCTCACAGGGCCAGGTTTATCCGTACTGGATCATGCCGGGCAAACACGGCCGCTTCATTTCGCTTTATCCCATCGTCACCCCCGTGCTCGTCACGCCGCTTTATCTCCCGGCCGCCGCATGGCTCCGGGCGCGCGGGTGGAATGAAGCCGACGTCGATTTCGCCGGGAGGCTCATGGAAAAAATCTCCGCCTCGCTCATCGCGAGCTTGTCCGTCGCGCTCATGTATCTGCTGCTGCGCCGGCATGTGGATTCCCGCACGGCTGTACTGCTCACGCTTGCCTACGGCCTCGGCACGGAGACATGGATGATCGGCAGCCAGGCGCTCTGGCAGCATGGCATGGGGGAATTGCTCATCGTCGCCGGCCTGCTCCTGGTCACGGGGCGCTGCACCGCATGGCGCGCCGCCGCCGCAGGCGCAGTCTGCGCCCTCATCGCGTGCAACCGCCCGCCCGATGCCATTTTCGCGGCGGCGATCGGCATGGCCGCGCTGCTGTGGGCCGGGCGGAAGACACCCCTCGTCTTCATCGGCGCCGCCGCCGCAGCCGCGCCGTTTGTCGCATACAACCTCATCGCCGCGGGCAGTCTCTTCGGCGGCTACGGCGCGCAACCGCACCCCGGGTTTTTCCGGGAAAGCCTGCTCCCCGGCTTCGCGGGCATTCTGCTCAGCCCGGCGCGGGGGCTTCTCCCCTTCACGCCTTTCCTCCTCTTCCTCCCTTTCGCCGCATGGCGCGCCATGCGCGGCAACCCGGGCGCGCCCCGCGCCGACAGGCCGCTGGCTTTTTTCATTTGTATATCGATTGTCATACAACTGCTCGTTTACGCGAAGACGCAGTGGTTGCTGAACGGCGCGTGGGGGCCGCGCTGGCTCACGGAAATGATGCCCTTCTTCACGTGGCTTCTCGCGCCCCATGTCGCCGCCCTGCGCCGCCCGGCGCGCGCCGCATTCGCCACGCTCGCGGCCGCATCCGTCCTCATCCAGGCAGCGGGGGCCTTTTGGTACAACGGGGTGAGCGACTTCCGCGTGATGCAATCGGTCGTGAATTCCGGCCACTCCGCGGCGGCGTGGGACGCCGGCAACAACCAGGTCGCCATTGAACTCCTTCACGCGCCGGCGCCCGCCGACCTCCTTCTGCGCCCCCGGGGCGCGATCGACGTCATCGAATCCGGCGGAAAGAAAACCACCCGCGCGCCGCAGGGAGCGGCGCTCGAGGTCTCCGGCTGGAGCCGCGTGGGCGACCGTACCCCCTTGCTCGTGCGCCTCTCGTTAATGCGTACGGGCGGCAGCCCGCGGCCCCACGCCGCGATCCCGATGGCTCTCA
>Ga0206816_1220_pt1 | contig 12561 bp, 13 predicted proteins | sample Alteio_BWOrgCont_88_FD_152866 | JGI IMG/M metagenome (GOLD analysis project Ga0206816, IMG submission 152866) | Enriched cells from forest soil in Barre Woods Harvard Forest LTER site, Petersham, Massachusetts, United States -... | ecosystem: Environmental > Terrestrial > Soil > Temperate forest >... | reverse complement strand
CCGAAAGTTATACCGCCGGGTTGAATAATAGGGATGTGGTTAGTTTTAGCGTTCGTTCATTGCCCGGTAAAGTATTCAATGCGCAGGTTAAACGGTTGGCTGGCGCGCTGGATGAAAAATTAAGATCGGAGCGCCTGGAAATGGATGTGTTTAATACCGACAAAAAGTTATTGCCCCACATGTATGCCGATGTAAATGTACCCATCCCTTCTAACGACAGCACATTTATCGTGCCCAATACCGCTGTTGTAAGTTCTACCGAAAAAGTATTTGTAGTGCGTGTAGTTAATCATCGTGCCGAATGGGTAACGGTACAAAAAGGCCTGCAATCCGGCAATAGTATGGAAGTGTTTGGCAAGCTAAAACAAGGCGACCAGGTAGTTAAAACCGCTACGGACGAAATACGTGATGGCTCACAAGTAAAAGATACCGAAGCAAGCGATAAACCGGCAGTTAAGGCGGATAGTGCGGCTAAAAAGCTGAAGCCATAATTATTGTAGCTTTCTGATCATATCTGCACCAACCCCGGTTATTTCTACAACGGAGTTGGATAGTATAATAACAGCCAGATTTTTCTCTTTATTAAAAGCTAAAAAGCTGCTGCTGCCATACGTGTCGCCATTGTGGAAGTAATAGCTAACGCCGTTTACTACAATAATATGCCACGCCAAACCCAGTTTAGGCTCTTTGTTGAAGGTTATCTCATGCGTCAGTTTAATAGCCTTAGCCAGCGGCCCCGACCCATTATCATTAATATTTGCTTTGGTATAAATTACCAAATCATCAATACAAGACCGTAATGCGCCGCACGATGCCAGCGCGTCGAAATCCCAGGGCGGGGTTTGTTTACCGTCATCATTGTAAACCGGCGCAAAACGCGTGGTAAGTACGGGGTACAAATGCGCAACAGTACTCTTCATATTCAAGGGTGAAGTAATGATATCTGACACCATTTGCTCGAATGACCTTCCACTTATTTGTTCTAAAATTGTACCCAATAGCCCTACCGCTAAATTAGAATAAACGTATTTTTCGCCCGGTTTTGTGGGCAACGTGCAAGATTTTAAATAGGAAAATAATAGCTGTTTATTATAGTTCTTATAGGGATTTAGCTTATCGTAATTTTTTTGATCGGCAAAATTAGAAGGTATTGACGGCAGGCCCGATGTATGGTTAATTAAATTAACGATGGTAATAAATTTGAGCGCCGAATTGGCGGCTACCGAATCGGGCAGGTACTTTATTATGGGGTCGGTCAACTTTATCTTTCCTTCGTTAACATAATGGGCTAATATAGTGGCCGTAAACGTTTTGGTTAGGGAGCCGATTTCATATAAAGTTTCGGAGGTTGGCAATTGGTCGGTATTGCGAGCCACCTCGCCATAATTATACAGGCTTACCTGCCCGTTTTTGATGATGCCGATACTCATCCCAACGGTATTCAGCTTCTGAATATAAGTTTTTGCCACCGAGTCGACCTTTTTATCCTGTTGGGATTTAAGCGGATTGGATGTTTTAGCGAAGTACAGTTTATCAGGTGTTTCTATTTTAAACGGGCGGAAGTAGAAGAGATCGAGCTTGTCCTTTTCGTCCAAACTCAATAATACTTCCATCGTCAGCAATTCAAACTGAACTTTATAAGTAGCGGTTTTATTATTTATAAAACTGGTTAACTCGGCTTGCCTTATCTCACCTAATGGGAAAAGCTGCTGGTTCGCAATTGCGCGAAACGCTTCCAGGTTTAACGCTGCCTTGAATTGATCGCCTGTAAGTGCATAAATTTTATTGGCATCCTTAGTTCTCAAATAATTGCATACCAATTGGAATATCGAATCCACTTTTTGTTGCTGGTGGCTTTGGGCATCACTATTTTTAGCTGCCAGCGTAATCAAAATCAGGGCAATAAATAGAAGGAGTTTTGACCGCATATTTACATAGTATCGAATATAAACTTACAAAAAGCGAAGTTTAGTATATCAGGCAGGTGTTTGCCCGGCTAATAAGAACAATACGGCCATGCGTATGGCCACACCATTCTCCACCTGGTCGAGGATGATGGATTGTTTACTGTCGGCTACATCGCTGGTAATTTCAACGCCGCGGTTTATCGGGCCGGGATGCATTACCGTTATTTCTTTGTCCAGCGAATCGAGTATCTGCTTATTTAAGCCATATAGCATGGTATATTCCCGCAGCGATGGGAAATACTTAATATCCTGCCTTTCCAACTGTATGCGCAGCATATTGGCCACATCGCACCAATTAAGGGCCTTCACCAGGTTATGTTCTACCTGCACACCCAACGAGGTGATATACTTTGGGATGAGCGTGGTAGGTCCACAAACCATCACCTCGGCACCCAATTGTTTCAGGCATAAAATATTAGAGAGCGCAACACGCGAGTGTAATATATCTCCAACGATCACCACTTTCTTTCCCGCCACGTCACCATATTTTTCGCGGATAGAAAAAGCATCCAACAAAGCTTGTGTAGGGTGTTCATGTGCGCCATCGCCTGCGTTTACTATTTGTGCTTTTACGTGTTTGGCTAAGAATATGCCCGCCCCTGCGTAAGGATGGCGCATTACCACCATATCTACCTTCATGGCCAAAATATTGTTTACGGTATCTATCAAAGTCTCGCCCTTGCTTACAGATGATGATGAAGCGGCGAAGTTTACTACATCGGCAGATAAACGTTTTTCGGCTAATTCAAATGATAAACGGGTACGGGTTGAGTTTTCAAAAAAGATATTGGCAATAGTAACATCACGCAGCGAGGGCACTTTTTTTATCGGGCGGTTTAAAACGGTTTTGAAATTATCGGCGGTTTCGAATATCAGTTCGATATCGTCTCGATTTAAGTCTTTTATTCCCAGTAAGTGACGTGTACTTAGTCCTGCCATTATTTTTATTTCAGTTAAACTGCTTCGTTATTCCCCATGACATGTTTGTTTTCATGAGTGGGGTGTCATCCTGAGGCACTCGAAGGATGCGCGTAAAGGCCTTTGCCCGCATAGTCTTCGAGTGCCTCAGACTGACAACGCTCTTAATGTCATTCACTTCAGCGTCTTGCGAATTTATACTTCGCAATGACGCTTTATTATTACTTCTCCGATAACAACACAATCCTATCCTCCCCATCCGTCTCTTTCCAACTTACTACAACTTTTTGCGATGCGATAGAATCTACTTCAATTCCTACGTAATCCGGTGCTACGGGCAGTTGACGCGAGTACCGGCGATCAACTAACGCCAGTAACTCTATCTTTTCCGGTCTTCCAAAAGCAAGCATGGCATCCATTGCCGCGCGGATGGTGCGGCCCGTCCAAAGTACATCATCCATCATGATGACCTTTTTGCCTTCGATAATAAAATCTATTTTGGTTTGGTTAGGTACCAGTTGCGATTCGCGCCTGCGAAAATCATCGCGGTAAAAGGTAATGTCCAGGTCGCCCTGCTCAATATTGCTATCGGGTAATATCTTTCTTAGTTCTTCGGCAACGCGTTTGGCCAAATAAATGCCGCGCGGCTGTATGCCAATTAAAACCGACTCTGAAAAATCGTTATGATTTTCAATTAACTGACGACATAAACGCTGAATAGTGATCTGAAACTTTTTACCGTCGAGCAGCGTGAGGTTTTGCATCGTTTGGGTGGATTTGGGCAAAAATAGTAATTTTTAGTGATTTAGTTGTTTGGTGATTTTTTTTATATTTAGAACATCAATTAAACCGCTTTATTATGAAAGTACTAAAACAAGCCTTATTGTTCGTAATGTTTTCCTTTGTTGCCTCGTTAACCGCAACTGCACAAGGCACAGAACCGGAAAGCCAGCCTACCGATTACCTGACCAAAGAATTTCATGCCGGCCGCCGACAAGCATTGCGCGATCTGATGCCTGCAAATTCGGTAGCCGTTGTGTTTGCTTATCCCGAGCGTATTTTTTCTAAAGATGTTAATTATGTATACCATCCTAACCCGGATATGTATTATTTCTCGGGTTATAAAGAGCCCGATGCCTGTTTGCTTGTTTTTAAGGAAATGCAAACGGATGCGGAAGGAAGTTATAACGAAGTGATGTTCGTTCGCCGCCGCGACCCCTCAAGGGAAAGCTGGACGGGCCGCCGTTTGGGTGCAGAAGGTGTTAAAAGCAAATTGGGCTTTAGCCGGGTTTATGTTAGTACAGAGTTTGATAAATTCCCTATCGACTTTAAAAAATTCAGCGAAGTAGTTACGGACCGTTTGCCTGACGATGCCGGTGGGGATCTGAAAGCGCTGGTAGCGAATTTTAAAGGCAAAATGGGAACCACCAATACTGCAGATTTTGCCACTTTCACCGGCGCGTTACGGGGCATAAAAACGCCGGAAGAACTGGTATTACTGAAGAAATCGGTAGAGATATCGAGCATCGCCCACGCCGAAGCCATGCGCGCGGTAAACCCCAAAATGTCTGAGCGCGAATTGGAAGGTATCATGCTTTACGTGCATAAAAAATATGGGGCAGAAGATGAGGGTTATCCACCTATTGTAGGCGCGGGCGCAAACGGTTGCATTTTACATTATGAAGAAAACAATTCTACCGAGATAAAAAACCAGTTGGTTTTAATGGATGTCGGTGCGGAGTATCACGGCTATTCGGCCGACGTTACCCGTACCTTTCCTGCTAACGGTAAATTTACCGAAGAGCAAAAAGCCATTTATCAAATAGTTTATGATGCGCAGGAAGAAGTTTTTAAGCTATGCCATGAAGGGACAAAGTCGGCTGCTTTAAATGCTAAGGCAAGCGAGGTGTTGGCGGCAGGGCTGATGAAATTAGGCATTATAAAAACCGCTGCAGAACTGCGCACCTATTACGGGCATAGTGTAACGCACCAGTTAGGCCTGGATGTACATGATAAAGGCGTTCGCGGCAGCGACTTAAAGGCAGGCATGGTACTGACCAACGAACCGGGACTTTATATACCCGCTGGCAGCCCATGCGATAAAAAATGGTGGAATATTGGCGTGCGCATTGAAGATGATGTATTAATAGGCAAAACCGAAGGCACCTGGCTTTCTATTGATGCGCCGCGCAAATGGCAGGACGTAGAAAAAACCATAGCCGAGAAAAGCATTTTTGACGCGGTGAAATTGCCGGCGTTGAAGTAGGGGTACAATAATGACTGGACAAGAATTTAAAATAGTATTTAAGCAAGATAAAGCATTCTTGACAAGTGACAAACCTATTCCGCTTGAAAAAGCTGGTTTATCAGACATTCTTAACATAGAAAGAAAAGAGTTTAAATACCCTGCATACTGGACAATTAGAGTTATCAATCACAATGAAAACGAAAAGAAAATACGTTGTGAAGTGCTTGCGTATCATGTAGGCGAAACAGAATTTGAGCAAAACCAAAAACAACTTTCAGACAAACTTAACGACATAGAAATTGTAACATTTCGCAATATAGATACAAACGGACTTTTAAAAACTTTATCAGGTAAGGTTTCAGGTTCTTTTTATCCTTCCAAAGATGTTGCACCATACCGAGTAAAAACTTTAACCGGAACGGAAACGATAGTAAAATATCCCGACAAACCCTTAACCGAAACATTTTTTGTTCCAATAAAAAATGTTCGCTTCATTGTTGGTGGCGTTTCGTTTGACAAAAAGTTGCAAGGACATCATGAGTTCATTGAATTTACAATTACGAACTATGACATCAGAGAAGAATTTGATGCAGTAAAAAACTATTTTGCGAATGTTCTTAAAACAAAAAAAATACAAGTAACAGCAACAGTGGAATTTACCGACAATGTGGTAACATCAACAGTTGCAAAATCACCTGAAATAGAAAAAATAAACAAAGATCTCATTGAGAATGTAAAATTTGAATTTGTTAGAGCAACTAAGAAAAAACCAAACGTTGACATTGATAAAAATTTATTTACAATGGACGAATATTTCGACACGTTTGCTGACGAAAAAATCAAATCGAACACTTTCTATAATAACGAAAAGGACTTCCTTGACGATTTACTAAAGATTTCAAATACCAAGCATTACAAACATCTGGGATTTTTGTCAAGCAAGCATTTGCACGATGTTATAAAACTTAGGATTATTCATAAACCTTTTTCATTTATCTTTTTAATTCAAGGCGACAAAAATTATCACATTATTTGGGAAACACTTGACACGGAAGAAGCAACTTATGTTTGGCACATTGAAAAAGATCCTAATGTTCTTAAATTGACATTGCAAGAATTGGAAAATATAATTAAACTAATCAAAGTTCAAGGTAAAACGGCGTATATAAACACAGCAGAAGAATCATTCACCCGAATATATCACGACTACTCTGAACTTGTTGACGGATTTGTAAAATGGAAAGGCGATTTAGAAAATTATTTGACATAAAAAACACAGCTGCTAAAACTCAGTAGCAATTGTCATAGTCATACAATCAATATAAAATCTTATGATGTTTTATAATACAAAAAGCCCCGCCGAAATGGCAAGGCTTTAAGAATGGCAATTACCGTGATGGTATCTAATAAATATTTCGCTCCCATTCATTACGTATTTGTATAAGTTCCTCATGTATAGCATCGCCTTTTTCCGGCGAAATACTGCCGCTAAGTAAAGTAGAAAGCTTGGTTACCGATTTTTTTACTTTGAGATTAACGATTTGTATTAACTCTAACTCTTCAAGAGTCTGTATGAGTTTCAGTACTTTCTTATTCTTAACCTTAATTGTGAGTGTTTCCATTGGTTTCTAATTTCAAATCTAATATACAAAAAAGCCGCGTCCCGATTTATCGGGACAGGGCTTTAAGAGAATAATTATTTAAAGCTTATTTTGCTTTGTTGCTATCGCTTAATTAATTCAACTTCAATAAATACCTGGTGCAGGTGGTTAAAGTCGGTATCGGTAGTTACCAGTTTTAAACCAAGCAATGAGGCTATTGAGGCTATCCATAAATCATTCTTACCCATATTTCTCGGTGTTGCGAAAGAATAATTTGAATATGATGGATTTCTTCTTTGAGAAAACGCATCAATCTCGGCATAAGTATCTGCTAAAACTTCGTTGATCTCCACAATTATAGCTTCATCTAATATTGAATTTATTACCTGCCACTTCTTGTTTCCCCAATTATTCTGCAACGCAATTGATTTTAACTCACCAATTGAAGCAACAGAAATAAAAAGTTTTTGATTGTCGGGGTTAACGACTTGCGTTAAAAATTTTCTACTTGGATCTTTGGCCAAATAAATCAGGATATTGGTATCAAGCAATAAGTTCATTTGCTTTCATTCAACATCTTTAGTGCAGCGATAGCCTCTTCGTTAGTAAGGAAAGCATCTTTGGGCAATGCTTTTAATCTATCGTCAATTGATTCGGGGCTTTTACCCATCTTGTTGGCGAAAGCAGTAGCACCACCAGCCGCCATTATTTCGGCGATGGAATATGATTTATGATCAGAAAACGGATGTGCCTCTCCTGATATTTTGCTATTTCTTCTATCCATTTTTATAACTCCTTTCGATATAAACAAATTTACGAATAATAGTTATTAGTTCTACATACAAAAAAAGCCCCGCCGATAATCGGCGGGGCTTTGAGAGAATTATTATTTAAAGCTTATTTAGCTTCTTCTTCAGGAGTTGCTTCCGCTTTTTTAGCTGCTGCTTTTTTCACAGCCGCCTTAGTTTCTGCGCCTTCCATTTGCTCTTTTAATTGGGCAAGAACGCTCAGGTCGCCTAAAGTTGATTTTTCAACCGAATCTTTCACTTTCTTCACCGCGTTGTTAGCAGATTTTGCTTCCTTCTTACGGTTCTCAAATTCCTGCACACGGGCATCAGCGCGGGCTTCTTCCCATATACGAGCGTGAGAAATAACGATACGTTTGTTTTCCTTGTTAAATTCAATGATCTTGAATTCAGCAACTTCATCAGCTTTTAAGCTCTTGCCATCTTCCTTAACCAGGTGCTTGGTTGGCACAAAGCCTTCCACACCATAAGGTAATGCTACAATAGCGCCTTTATCGGTTACTTTCAATACGGTACCTTCATGTATCGAATCGATAGTGAAGATGGTTTCGAAAGTATCCCATGGGTTTTCTTCCAGTTGTTTGTGGCCCAGGCTTAATTTACGGTTCTCAATATCCAGCTCTAAAACAACCACGTTTAATTTTTCACCAACTTTAGTGAATTCATTAGGGTGATTTACTTTTTTAGACCACGAAAGATCAGAGATGTGAATTAATCCGTCAATACCGTCTTCCAGTTCAACAAACACACCAAAGTTGGTCATGTTTTTAACCGTAGCAACGTGTTGTGTGCCAATTGCGTATTTTTCGCCTGCATTTTGCCAAGGATCAGGCGTTAATTGCTTAATGCCTAACGACATTTTGCGCTCATCGCGATCTAAGGTTAATACCTGTGCTTCAACTTCGTCGCCAACTTTCAGGAATTCCTGTGGATTGCGCAAGTTTTGAGACCATGACATTTCTGACACGTGTATCAAACCTTCAACACCCGGGATAATTTCTAAGAAAGCGCCGTAATCTGCAACAGTTACTATGCGGCCCTTAACTTTAGAACCGATAACGATCTTCTCGTCAAGCGATTGCCAAGGATGAGGCGTTAATTGTTTTAAGCCTAAAGCGATACGTTTTTTCTCGTCATCAAAGTCGAGCACAACCACGTTGATCTTCTGATCTAATGCCAGTACTTCTCTTGGATGCTCTATGCGGCCCCATGAAATATCGGTAATGTGCAATAAACCGTCAACACCACCTAAGTCGATGAATACACCGAAGTCTGTAATGTTTTTAACAGTTCCTTCCAGCACTTGTCCTTTTTCAAGCTTGGCAACAATTTCTGTTTTTTGGTTTTCCAGATCGTCTTCGATCAGCACTTTATGCGATACCACTACGTTCTTAAACTCGTGGTTGATCTTAACAACTTTAAATTCCATTGTTTTGCCCACATAAACGTCATAATCCCTGATAGGTTTAATGTCGATCTGTGAACCTGGTAAAAAGGCTTCAACGCCCATTATATCTACGATCAAACCACCCTTAGTTCTGCTCTTCACAAAACCGGTGATAATTTCGTCATTATCCAATGCTGAATTGATACGCTCCCATGATTTTTGAGTTTTTGCACGTTTGCGCGAAAGTACCAACTGTCCGTTAGCATCTTCCTGCGATTCTACAAATACATCAACAGTATCACCGATCTTCAGATCAGGTGTATCACGGAACTCAGATACAGATACCAAACCGTCGCTCTTAAAGCCAACGTTTAATACTACATCCTTGCTGTTAACATTAACAACAGTACCGGTGATAATTTCGCCCTTGGTGATAGAACTGAATGTTCCATCATACAATTTCTCCATTTTTTCACGCTCGCTGTCGCTGTAGTTACCAAATTTTTTATCATCAGCGTCCCAGTCGAAATCTTCGCGGGGTGCTACTGCAATTTGAGATTTGATCTCTTCGATCGAGATAGAGTCGGCCTCCGACTCAATAGTTTCTTTTTCAATGATAGCCGTCACTGTTTCCAATTCGGCTTCCTTTGCTTTTAATTCTTTTTCTGCTTCCTGTTTTTTTGCCATTAAATAATTTTTCTCCTTTTCCCAATTTTCTAATTGGGACTGCAAAGGTATGGATATAATTTTATTTGAAAAAAAATAATTTACTCTTAAATGCTGATTTTAAGGCCTTTTATGCGGTATTAGCAGATTTATGGTAACTTTTATGTTATTTGGCTGTGGTAACAATGGGTAAATCACTGTCATGTTGTGCTATTTTTTGCTCTATCTCGTCAAATATTGACATAAAACCAGGCAAGAGCCCGTCACGATAATCTGCTACAATCCGATTCATCGCTTTTTCATTTTCCGAAGTGAAGGGATCTTTCCAAACACGCATACATATCCTTTTGAGGGCATAAGATATTTTATTCGTTTCGGCATAGGTATGCAAGTATCCATCTTTTTTAAATCCGTCAAAAAAGCGGAAGAAAGCAGTGGTATCTTTTAAACCTGCGAAAGTTAAAAACTCCTGTATTACCTCGCTATCGCAACTAACCATGTGTTCGTAAAAACTATCTGCCGTTATTTTATTGGTTGTTAACAGCAGGTTATCTAATATCAACTCTATCGCGATATGCCCCAAAAAGAACGGCTTAACAGGCGAGCCTTCAATAATAGGCGCTAATAGTTTTTTTAAATCGTGAGAATGGGTAAGAAAGAAAGCAGACGAATGAAAATAACGGTCGACAGCTAAATGTTTATTCCAGCCTGCAATGATGAGATTGACAGAAGCATTGCTATGCCGTAGCTTTTCGGGATTAAGAACAATTGTTTTATCGGCATTTTTCAGCAGGTCGGGTAGTACCGTTCCCAATGTATGGTAACAGTTGTTGTCATTTCTGTCAAAATAATAATGCGATAAAAAATTCATAGTAGATGGTCTGTGACTAAAATACGTTTTTTTTGTGATTTCACCGCTTTTGAATGATGATTTCACTGATTATTACCCGGTTATTATAATCGTGCCAATCTGTGAAATCAATGGGTAATCGGTGTTATCATATTATTATCTTTGCCGTCCCGATACCTATCGGATTTAATGACAGATAAAATGAATTTTGTTGAAGAATTACGCTGGCGCGGCATGTTGCACGATATTATGCCCGGAACTGAAGAACTGCTGAATAAAGGCATGGCATCGGGATATATTGGTTTTGACCCAACCTCTGATTCGTTACATGTTGGCAGCCTGGCCCAAATTATGAGCCTGATACATTTTCAACGTGCCGGGCATAAGCCGTTTGTATTGGTTGGCGGCGCTACGGGTATGGTGGGCGATCCTTCGGGAAAATCTGCTGAACGTAACTTATTATCCGAAGATATTTTGCAGCACAATTTGAATGGGATAGGAAAACAGTTAGAGAAGTTTTTAGATTTTAATATCGGTGCCAACAGCGCCCAAATGGTTAATAATTACGATTGGTTTAAAGATTTTAGCTTCCTCAATTTTATTCGAGATGTGGGTAAACATATCACCGTAAATTATATGATGGCTAAAGATTCGGTTAAGAACCGCATCAATGGCGATACGGGTATGTCATTCACCGAGTTTACTTACCAGTTGGTGCAGGGTTATGATTTTTACTATTTATGGAAAAACCATAACTGCGTTTTGCAAATGGGCGGCAGCGACCAATGGGGAAATATTGTTACCGGTACCGAACTGATTCGCCGTAAAGATGCAGGCGAGGCTTATGCGCTAACTACACAACTGATAAAAAAAGCGGATGGCAGCAAGTTTGGCAAAACCGAGGGTGGTAATATTTGGCTCGACCCGGAAAAAACATCACCCTATAAGTTTTACCAATTTTGGCTGAATACAAGCGATGCAGATGCAAAAACCTATATAAGGATATTTACCTTATTTGATCAGCAACCTATAGAAGGTTTGGAAGCTGAACAAGATGCCGCACCGCATTTGCGTGTACTGCAAAAAGCTTTGGCGAAGGATATTACTATCCGTGTACATGGCGAAGTTGAATACGAAAAGGCTATTAAATCATCGGAGTTTTTATTCGGCAATACCGGGATAGAGTTTTTAAATGAATTGAATGATGCAGAAGTGATTGGCTTATTTGATGGGGTGCCTAACTACACCGTTGCTTTAGCTGAACTAAAACAAGGAATAAACGCTACTGATCTGTTAGCAACACATTCGGCTGTATTTCCATCAAAAGGCGAAGCTAAAAAAATGATACAAGGTGGTGGCGTGGCTATTAATAAAGTTAAAATAAACACGCCAGAGGATATTTATACCACTGATTCTCTTATCAATGGTAAATTCCTGGTAGTTCAAAAAGGGAAGAAAAATTATTTTTTAATTGTGGGGGAATAATTTTATATTACGACATTTTGTATTTATATTTGTATTAATGTCGGAAGATAAATTACATAACTTTAAACACGATGAGCCGCTTAATGTATTAAGTGAGCCTATGATAGCTTATGGTTTGCCTAAAGCCAACTTGTTTAGTGTGCTTTTTGGCACCTCTGCAAGGCAATTTAATTTGATGAGCGATTTTGATGTCCTCAAAACATCGCGCGATGGTTTGCCTAAACATATTTTAATGGCGCTGGCAAAAAAGATATCCTTAACCCTCCAGGAGTTTTCCAACATCATGCATATTTCTGAGCGTACTTTACAACGCTACGAGGATGATACCATCATCAAAACCGAATATACCGAAAAAGCCATTGAGCTGGCCCGTTTATATACCCGTGGCGAGGAAGTTTTTGGCTCATTAGATAAATTTAAACTGTGGATGAAAACCCCGCTCCATGTTTTTAAGGGTGAAACACCTGTTTCTTTATTAGATACCTCTATCGGCTTTGATATGATATTTAAAGAGTTGGGCCGCATAGAGTACGGTATTTTTGCCTGATAAATAATGATACTTTATCGTATAACAAGATGCGCCCATGCTGATTTAAGCGGCGAAGGCTCGCGATTATTTGGCGGGCGCTGGAA
>Ga0206816_1219_pt1 | contig 12679 bp, 9 predicted proteins | sample Alteio_BWOrgCont_88_FD_152866 | JGI IMG/M metagenome (GOLD analysis project Ga0206816, IMG submission 152866) | Enriched cells from forest soil in Barre Woods Harvard Forest LTER site, Petersham, Massachusetts, United States -... | ecosystem: Environmental > Terrestrial > Soil > Temperate forest > O... | reverse complement strand
GGAATTGATAGAACTTATCGCCCTTGATTGCGAAAACACAACCGGCCAATGGCATAGCACAACCGAACTCAAGATTGATAAGCTGGGCTACGTAATAAAAGATGGTGTAAAAAGCAAAACGTTTTGGGATGGTAAGATCACCTCGGTAACCCAACCCAAACGTTTGAAAGTTTTCATACATCCAGTTCAGGTAATCTTCTTTTTTCCAAAAATCACCGTACATTTTTTCGTCAAAACTCCTCAACTCTTCCAGATCCATTTCCTGTTCAGCAGCAGCGATCTTTTCTGCCAAATGCGGATTTTTGCGCAGGTAAACTTTTTTAGCATAATCTGCACCGCTTGCAAAGGGTGGGTCAATATAAACAAGGTCAACCTTAATGCCCTGTTCTTTTAAATAGGCACAAGCAGATATACATTCGCCGCGTATCACTAAATTTTCAGATGGTTGGCCTACTGTTTCTATCGGTTCAACTTCGTAATAAGGCATACCGCGCTTAATGCGGTCATACACCTTATCGTTTTCGCGGTAGCGCAAAACCCGCTGGGTGCGGGTAATGTTATTTAAAACGGCCTGCCCTTCAACAGTATTCGGATAGTAGGGTATGTATTTTACGGGCATTTATTTTTTGTTTATTTTCTTAACTTCTTTATCAAAGTCCGATTCAAAGGTTTTGTCCTGTATAACCCGGTATTTATCAAATTCCTGCTCGGCTTTAAGTTTGGCCTGCTCCTGGCTTATTTTACCTTTATCCTGCAAGATAGGATAATTGGAAAGTTCTAAAAAATTATTCAGAAAAACTGCCCAATCGGTCATTTTCATTAATATCTGGCGTTCGGCCCTGCTCTCTGCCAAATCCAGGTAAGCCGATACCATCCGGTCCAATTCCTTAATGTGTTTTTCTGATAAATAATTTTTTGCAACGGTTACATCTGTTCTCAGTATTTTACCTTCGGGTGCATTTTTCCAGTTGGTAAGTCCCATATACAGCTTGGCTGCATCGGCATGTGCATATACAATTTCGGCTGCGGTTTTACCGGTAATGGCCCAATGCAGCTTGTTTTGTACAGAGGCAAAAAAATCACGCGTAATAGTGGTGTTTTTATTGTAATCAACCGCAAGGGCATAAATGTCGGTGATTTTCTGATAAAAAAGCCTTTCGCTTGCCCTTATCTCCCGTATTTTTTCTATCAGCTCATCAAAGTATGGCTTGCCAAATAGATTGCCGCCCTGTTTTAGCCTTTCGCTATCTAAAACAAAGCCTTTAACAATAAACTCTTTTAAGGTTTTGGTAGCCCATATCCTGAACTGTGTAGCCTGTGCAGAATTTACACGGTAGCCTATAGATATAATGGCATCTAAATTATAGAACTTTGTTTTATAGTTTTTTCCATCCGCGGCAGTTACCGAGGATTCCTCGGTAACTGCCGCGGCATCAAGTTCCCCTTCGTTGAATATATTTTTAAGATGCAGCGCTATATTGTCTGTACTGCAATCAAATAGTTGAGCCATCGTTTTTTGCGATAACCAAACGGTTTCATTTCCTACAATTACTTGTATACTAATTTTTGCTGATTCTGAATGGTATAGCAAAAAGTTGGCGCTTTTTCCGGGTATGTCATTACTCATTTTTTTTAGCTATTAAATTTGATTGGCAAAAGGTGCGGAACCTCCGCACCTTTTGCAACTATTTGACTTTCGGCATCAAAAAAGTGCGACAGTGTTGCGCCAATTGGGCAAACAGGATAAAACGAGTTAAAAGATGAAATATTAATCATTAAAAAAACCATTTATTTTATGCCCAAGCCGCGCTGTAATAGCGGGCACATCGCGGCTGTCTTCCAAATATAAAAAGTCGAATTTTTGGTAACCAAATTTATCGGCATTTAGGCGTAAAAACTCCGTTTCCAGGTAGGTTTTCTTTTTTTGGAATTTCTTATCGTCCGCATAAATAGCGCCTTTGGTTTCCACTAAAAGGGCTTTATAAATTTTATCTCGTTGGGTACGTTTAATTATCAGAAAGTCGGTTGTGTACCGGCCAATCGGTTTCCAGTACTTACCTTCTTTAGCATAGCAATTTATCACAAATTCGGTCAAACCGCGTTCGCCATTATAATAAATCTCCAACCCTTTGTTTTTAAAGTCGGACAGTTGCAAAGCCCTTTGAAAATTTTCTATTTCAAACCCGCTCGATCCGCTTCCGCCAAAATTATATGGTAGATAATGGAACGTATTATTTTTTAATTTAACAGGCAAATTATAGTCTCTTTCGGCTTTAAAAGCATCTAAGGTCGGGGCAAACTTTGCCATGCCTTGCGAAGTTAAAGCGTCCATTACCAGTTGATGCGCTTTTTCAATCTCGGCAATATCAATATTTACATCTTCGTTACTCCTATCCATTACAAGTATTTTGTCGGTGTCGGTAGCATTAGGATATACTTTAGAATTATTTTCTACTGCCCCTAATTTGGATGCTATTAATAATTCAGCCTGTTGCGGAATTACTTCGGTATCGGTTTGCAGTTGGCGCTTTATGCTAAAGGCCAAACGGATATGCGATTGAAGTAAATACAGATCGTAAAATTCGTTAAAGAATGGCTGCCCGTTTTTTTCAAACGTAACGGTATCAAATATTTCCTTTAATTCTGCATTATAGTTTTGTAATTGACTGTTGGTAACTAAGCCAAAACTTTGGCGCGAAATTTCAAACAGCCATTGGTTATAATTGGCAAAGGCTATCCCCGTTTCGTTAATTATATCAATCAGCCCGGTATCAATATTGGCAATATCGCTGGTGGTTATTAAAGCCGAAGCTTTATAGTCGGCTATGTTGTTTATTATATTTTTCAGCTTAGCTTTTGTGTTGGCGGTTTCTTCTTCATCAATGGCCTGGTAGGTAACCTTTAGCTGGTAAAATTCTACTTTGGGCAATTGTAAATATTCCATGCGCGAATGACGCTCAACCATTTCCACATTGCCTATGCGTTTGGTATTATTTAATTCGTCAATGCTGCTGTTTTGTTCCTGCTTTAATTGTTTGTTCAGGGTATCGGCATTGTCTTTATTCAACCATATCAAAGCGGTTTCTTCTTTTCCTTTATCCACCTGGCGCAAGCACCTGCACGAGGTTTGCAACACCATGTTTTGCGGGCTATCGCCTTTTTGCGAAAGTATTACACCGGTTAAACTTGGGCTGTCCCAACCCTCTTTACCTACCTGCACTAATAGGATATACCGCTTTTTTGAAATAGACAAATCAAGGGACCGGAACTCCAATTCATTTTCTTTCGGTAAAGTATATTTAGCATTCCCACCATGAAATTTTAAAATTTCGGATGGGTTAATTTGCAATTCGCTAACCAAAAAAGGATATACTTCGTCTTCCAAAACCTCTATATTGCTGCAATAAATAGCTATTTTGGCGATAGTTCCATTATCGTAAACCTTGTCTTTATATGATGCGTCAAAATCTTTTATTCCTGCCTCTATTATTTGAAAACGATTGAGGTTTTGTCCGACCCTCACTGTTGGCGTTTTTAAGAACTTCTTTATCGCTGTTATTAAAGGGTAATAGTAAACGGTATTAGTAATTTGTGAAAACTTAAAAGCATAAGCACCGGCTTTTACGGTTTCAGCGCTTTGCAAATATGGCGTTCCCGAAAACCCTAAAACGGTAGTGATGTTTCCTTTACTATGCCAATAGTTTACAGCTTGCCGCAGTTTAACATCATCGGTAGCAGCATGGTGTACTTCGTCAATTAATATCGTAAGATTAGGTATTTGCCCGAATAGCTTTTTTAAATCGTTGCTGGTATCTTTTTCAGCTTCATCCAGTTGCAATTCTATTTGCGCATCAAACGTGAAACTTTCTAAAATTACTTTTTCGGCATTAACCACAAATACTTGCCCAAACGGGTTTGGTAAACAGGCGTTTACTTTTTGCGCGTTAGGGTTGCGTGCCTTGTTGCTTTTTTTGCCGGATTTTTGTTCGTCCAATACATCAAACTTTAGCAACTTTTTCAACCGGCTTGCCGATGGCTCTGGCAATACCCACGATGGATCAAAGTTTTCGATTGTCTTTAAACTGGGGACAATAGATGATTTTAAGCCGGATGGAATTAGTACTAAAAAGTTATGTGCAAAAGTTTTATTGTTCGGTTCGTTATCTGCAAAATATAGATCGAGGTAAATAAATGCCGCCATTAAATAAGTTTTGCCGGCACCCATTGGCAAACTCATTAAGTAATCGGCATAACTAACCTTATAAAAAATGCTTTTAATAATACACTCATAATCCAATGTTTCAGGATTATTTATAATCAGCTTTTCCAATTCTGGCAGTAAAGTAGTTGGCCCGGTTTTTTGACGTGCAAAGTCATAAAGAGAAAAAGCGGCCTTATTTTCTGTCAAATAATCGCGTGCGGCCTGGTTAATATTTTGCTTGGAAAGGTCAGTGCCGTTGGTTAAAAATCCTTCGCTAAATAATTGCCAGAGCGGTTTGTTCTCTCCTTTTATTTTTAGAAACAAATAAGTTTCAATCGCTTCAATTTGGGTATCACGCAGTTGACCTTTGGAACGGATGTATTTTATCAGTTCAGAAATAGTACAATCATCTGATTGAATCCATTGATCTTTCTTTTGCCTAATAATATTATATAGCATTTTTATTCAATCGGTCGGTTGTGAGAATTAGCTGCAAATTATAAATTCATTTGGCAATAAGCAATGTTAGTTTTCCACTACTAACTTTCATGACCGTAGTTTCTGTCCAAGCGGGTCTCCGAAGGGACCATGCGACTAATGCAGTGCCCAACAATCTAAAAACATCCAAAACTTAAAATATTGATTATCAAATAATTAACAAAGTTAAGAGGGTTAACACATTTTAACCCTCATTTTAGTTTAAAAAACTGATTATCAATATTTTAACTAAAATTTAACATCGAAAAGTGTTAAGTTGTGTTAACCCTAATGCGCACCTTATTGCTACGGGCTATTTGCCAATACAGAACTTGGAGAAAATGTTTTCTAAAAGGTCATCCGTAGTAACCGCGCCGGTTATCTCGCCCAGGTAATGCAGGGCCTGTTTAATATCCATCGAGAGGAAATCGGAGGTTACGGTATCTATCCCGTTTAATACCCTTGCCAGCGCTTCTTCTGTTTTTTGCAATGCTTCCAGGTGGCGGATATTGGTTACCAGCGTTTCGTGGCCGGTTAGCTGGTCCTTTACAGCGGCGTGGTATATTTTATGCTTCAGTTCGTCTATATGGCGTTTTTGTTTTGCTGAGACGGGGATTATTGAGTCCGAAAGTCCGGAAGTCGGAAAGTCCGGAAGAATATCTTGGGATTGAGTGTTCCAGGTATCTGCAAACCGAATGCTTCCCTCCCCTGTCTTGCGGACTTCCGGACTTCCTGACTTCCCGACTTCTAACAAATCGATCTTGTTGGCAACCAGCAGCATGGTGATACCGGGTTTCTGCAGGCTCTCGATATCGTTGTTTAACTCTTCTATGGTAATTTGTTCCGCATCAAAAACATATACCAGCAAGGCAGACTGGCTGATCTTTTCCATGGTGCGCTCCACGCCTATCTTTTCAATCGCGTCGGTCGCCTCGCGGATGCCTGCGGTATCTGTCAGGCGGAAGTTGATGCCTTGTATGTTTAGCACCTCTTCTATCGTATCGCGGGTAGTGCCCGGTATATGGCTTACTATCGCCCGCTCTTCGTTCAACAAGGCATTTAACAAGGTTGATTTACCCGCATTTGGCCGCCCGGCTATAACGGTATTGATCCCCATTTTTATGGCGTTGCCCAACTCGAACGATTGTATCAGCGCCGTTATGACACGGGTTATCTCGAAGATCAGTTTTTTTAATTGGTCGCGGTTGGCGAACTCTACGTCTTCCTCGGCAAAGTCCAGTTCCAGTTCAATAAGGGATGCAAATTGTACCAATTGGTCGCGCAGGGTTTGTAACTGGCTGCTAAAACCACCCCGCAGCTGCTGCAAAGCCACCTGTTGCGATGCTTTTGAGTTGGAGGCGATCAGATCGGCCACCGCTTCGGCTTGCGACAGGTCCATTTGGCCATTCAGGAATGCCCGCAGTGTAAACTCGCCCGCCTTTGCCGACCGCGCGCCATTTTTAATCAACAGCTTAATGATAGACTCAATAATGAATGAAGAGCCATGGCAGGATATCTCCACCACGTTCTCGCGGGTATAAGACCGCGGCGCGACAAATAAAGAAACCAGTACTTCATCCAAAATAATATCGCCATCCACTATATTGCCAAAGTGTATGGTGTGCGATGCTTGCCTGGTTAGATCCTTACCCGTAAAAACACGGTTGGCTATCGTAATTGCATCCGGCCCCGAAAGGCGTATAACACCAATAGCGCCGATTCCGGATGGTGTTGCAAGGGCTACAATGGTTTCTTCGTTAATCATTCTAAGGCAAAAGTCGTAATTTACCATCAACTATCCTTAAAAATAAAAAAGGCCCTCATGATGTTGAGGGCCTTAGCATCAGCGTTAGCTAATTGTATCTTAGTATAAAGTAAACTCTACCCTACGGTTGATTTGGCGACCCTTCTCAGTTTTATTTGTGGCGATAGGATTTGCTTTACCATAGCCTTCGGCCTGGATAAGCGATTCATCAACGCCTTTACCTACCAAATAAGTTTTTACAGATCCGGCGCGGTCTCTTGACAGTTTTAAATTAAACGCCACGGAGCCAACATTGTCTGTATAACCGGCTAATTTTAAATGAAACCTTTTTGCTACCAATAGTTCAGCTACTTTATCCAAACTTGCAAATGAGTGCGGGCGTATAGTGGCTTTTGCAAAATCAAACTCCAGGTTTTTTATTGCCTCTTTAACTATTGCCCTATCCTGTTCGGTTATGTAAACTTTTTCAACGGTATTAGTTGCCACAGGCAGCGGACATCCAGAACCATCAACCTTTGTACCTAACGGTGTATTTGGACATTTATCTAAAAAGTCGGGCACGCCGTCGCCATCGCTGTCCATTGTAAACCGGGCCAGGTTAGCATTGGTTTGATTTAACGCGTTTTTAGTTGCGGCTAAATCGCCTTTTGTAGCTTCTAAATCTCGTCTCATCTGTTCATTGCGCGCTTTTTCTGCGTCTTCCTGCGTTTGAAGCCTTTGCTCATCCATCAGGTATTCATCGCGCATTGAAGAAACCGGGTTATGTGTGGCCAGTTGCGGTTTTTCTTTCTTACCTAACGCAAATTCCAGGCCGAGGTGAGCGTACGAGAATTTGTCGTTGGTTGTACCATAGTTATAGCCGTCTAAATTATCACCGTCAATAAAGTTTACCTGGTAACCCAAATCTATATTTATAGCAGGCGATACATTAAACTTAAAGCCCATACCAACGGGTATATAACCGTTTGTTATGGTATGATTAACTGTAACCGGCGAACCGCCAACCCCGGTAAAAGTAGGTACATAGCCTGCGAGTCCAAATCCGGTAGATATATACGGTTGTATAGCATTTTGCTTATTCATCCAGCTAATATTGGCCAGGATGTATTGTGCACTTAAATCTATACCGTAGTGCAGGCTTGTTGTGTAATTGGAATACAGACCGGAAGCTGAATTATTAGCTTCAATTGTACCGCCCATATAACTCAGCTGAATACCAAGGGAAGGTAAAATTTGATCTTTAACATTAACGCCATATCCAAACTGAACCGCAGGGTTAATAAAATCGTCATGCCCTTTAAAAATAGTATAGGGTGTCATTATACCACCGCTTACGCCAACAGACCATGTACGAAAAGCATCATAGCCGGAAAACGGCTTCACGTAGTTTGGGTCAGGAGTTTGGGCAAACGCACTGCCTGCCAGCAAAACTCCGGTAAATAATAATGGGGTACTTTTAAGAAATGATTTCATGATTGTAAGTTTTTATATTGTTTTTAATAAACATTACAGTTATTAAAACAACAGTAGTGCCACGAAATAAAAAAGGCATACTTATATCTATCAGAAACCTGAATCTGCTTTTAAATTAAAAACATACAAATAGCGCATAATGAATGGGTTATTTAAAAATATGGTTCAAATTGCAGTTCGCTAAATAAAGTTGATATGTTATTTCATTCATCCCCTGGGCAAAATGAGGTATGAGTTATATAGTATACATAAATTGTAAGTTTATAGTTAAATTGCGCCTGTGAAGGATCTTAAAAAATACTACAGCATCCCGGCAACCCCGGATGAGATATACCTTGCGTTGACCACCCCGGCGACGATAGAATTATGGACAGGTGAGGCCGCAGAAATGTCGACCGAGCCCGACTCTGAATTTTCCATGTGGGAAGGAAGCATTGTGGGTAAAAATCTTGAGTTTGAAACCGGGAAAAAAATAGTGCAGCAATGGTATTTTGACGGGCAGGATGAGCCATCCATTGTAACCATTAAACTTCACGCCGATAAAGGAGGTTCATCTGTTGAACTAAGACATACCAATATACCCGATGCCGACTTTGCCGACATAGCAGAAGGGTGGAACAACGCCTACTTTGGCGCCTTAACAGAATTTTTTGAAGATTAGTAGGGAAGTTTCTTACTACGGTTCCTGGAAATTATAGGTCGTTTAGATTTTTTTTTTGAATTGTTGTCTTAGCAGGCGCAACTTTGTTTGGCTCCGCTGAAGTCGGCGGCGGGTTGATAACTTCTCCGCTTAATTCAAATTCTACTCTCCTGTTCAATATACGGCCTTCAAGGCTATTATTAGGCGCTATCGGATGCTCTTTGCCATAACCCAAAGCCTCTATTTTTGCGGCATCTGCACCTTTACTTACCAGGTAGGTCTTTATTGCTTGTGAGCGGTCTCTTGATAATCTAAGATTAACTGCGTCGGGCCCCATATTATCGGTATATCCCGATAATTTTAAAGTGTAGCCTTTATCGGCCAATAATTTTGCCAGTTGTGCTAATGTTTCTAATGAAACCGGGCGTATAGTGGCTTTACCAAAATCAAATTGAAGGTTGTCTATCGCATCTTTTACTACTTTCCTGTCTTCATCAGTAATTGCAGGTTTAGGAGCATCGGGCTGCCTAACAGGTGTTTTAATAGTTGGCGCAGGGGCCTTAACCGGCGCTGCTGATCTCTGTGCCGGCAGACCTGTAAGAATAAGCGGGCAGCCGGAACCATCAATAACGGTGCTAACAGGTGTATTAGGGCATTTATCAAACAAATCGGGAACACCATCACCGTCACTATCGGTAGTGAACTTAACCAGGCTGGCATTGGTGCTGTTTAGCAGCGCAGTTTGGGCGGCTAAATTTATTTTTAACTTTTCAATTTCTGCGTTTTGTAACGTTATTTTCAAGTTTAACGATTTTTCCTGCATCAGGTATTCTGTCCGCATTGAATTTACTGGGTTATGTGTAGCCAATTGCGGCTTTTTACGGCTGCCGATAGCAAACTCTACCCCTGCATGAAAATAAGAAAATTCATCATTGCGCGTGCCGTAAACCAGCCCGTCAAAATCGTCAGCATTAACAAAATTTACGGTATACCCCAGGTCCACATTTATGCCTTTGGCCACATTAATTTTAAAGCCCGCACCTATTGGGACAAAAAATGACTGAATAATACCATTACCCGGTTGTTTATATAAAGTGGTTGTTTGTGTGCCCGGTGCGCCCGCTGTAGTTACAGTTGGCTGATAACCCATGTATCCATAACCTGCTGTAAAATAAGGCTGTATAGCACTTTTGTTGTACCTCCAGTTAATATTGGCTAAAGTTATATTCAGGCTTAAAGCTGCCGAAGCAAACTGAGTTTTATATTGTGCATTAGCGCCATCGCGTGAATTGTAACCAATAGCCTGGCCCGCCAAAATATCGGCCTGGATGGCAAAAGTAGAAACGATTTGATTTTTTATAGTAATACCAACACCCGGTTGTTTATAGCTCGACCCGCTATAATCTTCATTAAACGGAACTACTATGCCGCCGTTAATGGCAACCGACCAGGTGCGAAAGGAACTCGTTTTTGAAAATGGCTGAACATAATTTGTTGAATCGATTTGAGCAAGGGCATTGAAACCCGCGAGAACACCAATAATTAACAAGGCTATCTTTTTAGAAAATAATTGCATAAATTGTTTTAAAACCTGCCTGTTCATACGTTAAAAATCAATGAAAGTTGTATCGGAACCGAAAATAAAGAACAAAGTAAATAACCTTATCTTAATAAAGTTAATTATGTGAATAACTAAATGCGGTGTGAATAATTAGTCGGGCTGGATACTGATTGACAAAATTGTGGTTTAAGTAAAGTGGTAATTAATATAACCGAAGATATATAATTAACAATTAGGGATGTACAAATACTTTATACTTAATTCCAGCCCCTGCTTTTTCTAAAGTAGCAGATACGGAACAATATTTTTCAATAGATAACTCAGCCGCTTTTTCGGCTTTTTCCTGCTCTATATTTCCATACAGGTGAAATTCAATGTCAATATCTTTCCACAAAGACGGTTCTTTGCCTGCTTCTCTTTCGCCGTTGATCACCATTTTATAATCTCGTACCTCCTGGCGTTGTTTTTTCAGGATGAGCAGCACATCAATTGCCGAGCATCCCGCCAAACCCATTAATAACATTTGCATGGGGCGTACACCATAATTTTGCCAGCCGGTTTCGGGGCTGGTGTCCATTTTTACAATGTGTCCGTTCTCGTCTGACGCTTCAAAACCAAAATCGCCGTGTACGCGTGAAAGTTCTATTTTAGGCATAACAATTTAATTAACGTAATATTAGGGCGAAGTTAGCCATCAATTTTTGGCGAACGGCAACAATTGTGTAATTTTAATTCCATCAAACTCTACCCATGAAAACTATTTTATTAAGCATTATGTTAACCGGCTCAACATTTTTATGCTTTGGCCAGGCTAATTTGATATCGTATGAGGATATTCGTTTCCTGTTGCATAATAACTTAATGCAGGCCGATACCTTTTTGACTGCAAAAGGCTACACAACCAAAGTAAAAGATGATAAGAAAAAAACGAGAGAGTATATTTTATCAATAAAAGGCGGCACCCATGTTGACATTACCTTACGTGCAGATGGAAAAAGACTATTTATTGACCTGGAATCGAACGAGTTAAGCCAATATAATTTAATAAACAACTCAGTTGCTCAGTATATCAATAAAGCCAGCTCGACCCCCGATATGCAGACATACGTTATGAAAGACCTGTGTACCATTTATATCACCTCGACCGAAAGCCCCCAATTTGACCCTTTGAAGAGAGATTATGATATGCAAATAGTTGCAGATAAAAATGTTACGGCTTTTAATTAAAATAAAAAAATAGATGGCGTTAAACTATATCTGGATATTCTTCTTTGTAATAGCTTTTGTTATTGGTCTTGTGAAGCTGATATTCTTTGGAGATACGGAAATATTTAAGTTGATGGCTGAAGGTACTTTCGACTCAGCAAAGTCTTCGGTAATGGATATAGCGTTGCCGCTGGTTGGTATCATGTCGTTATGGCTGGGGATAATGCGGATAGGCGAAAAAGCCGGTGCAATAAATTTCCTTTCACGAATAGTGGGGCCTTTTTTTAGCCGTCTTTTTCCAGAAGTACCTAAAAATCATCCTGCAGTAGGGCAAATGATGATGAACTATTCTGCTAATTTATTAGGGCTTGATAATGCCGCTACACCGCTTGGTTTAAAAGCAATGAAGGGTTTGCAGGAATTAAATACTGAAAAAGATACGGCATCCAATGCACAGATCATGTTCATGGTATTACATGCCTCCGGACTAACCATTTTGCCGATTTCTATTATTGCGCAACGTGCTATCTTCCATTCAAAGGACCCAACAGATATCTTTATTCCCTGTATAATAGCCACTTATGCTGCTACGCTTGCAGGTTTAATTGTGGTATCTATCAAACAGAGAATAAACCTGTTTGACCGCGTTGTTTTAAGTTGGTTAGTAAGCATTACCGGGCTTATCGGGTTAATGATCTGGTCGTTTCATTTTCTGGATCATGCGCAGATAAGCCGGTTTTCAATGGTATTCAGCAACATCATTTATTTGGGAATCCCGGTGCTTTTTATTTTAGGCGGATTGCGCAAAAAAATAAATGTATTTGACGCCTTCGTTGAGGGCGCAAAAGAAGGTTTTGAGGTAGCGATTAAGATAATTCCTTACCTGGTCGGTCTTTTAGTTGCTGTGAGCCTGTTTAGAACAAGCGGTGCCCTCACCTACCTGGGCGATGGGTTAACATGGGTATTTAGCCATTTTAATATGGATACCCGCTTTACCAACGTACTACCGGTAGCATTTTTACGTCCGCTTAGCGGATCGGGTGCGCGGGCGCTTATGCTGGACAATTTAAAAGTTTATGGCCCCGATAGCTTCCTGGGGCACATGTCGAGCGTGTTGTACGGGACTGCCGATACTACGTTCTACATTGTAGCCCTGTATTTTGGCGCGGTAAATATTAAAAAAACACGGTATGCCGTACCCGCCATGCTTATTGCCGATTTTTTTGGAATTGTAACAGCCATTTGGGTATCTTATTTATTCTTCGGGTAACCCAACTTTTTTGTTTAACAGGTAGCGTTTTGTAATAATTGAGATATTAATTAAACGGATAATATTTTATTTTTAATTTTAGCTCA
>Ga0206816_1218_pt1 | contig 12777 bp, 9 predicted proteins | sample Alteio_BWOrgCont_88_FD_152866 | JGI IMG/M metagenome (GOLD analysis project Ga0206816, IMG submission 152866) | Enriched cells from forest soil in Barre Woods Harvard Forest LTER site, Petersham, Massachusetts, United States -... | ecosystem: Environmental > Terrestrial > Soil > Temperate forest > O... | reverse complement strand
TAGCAGTTCTTCTTATAGATATGGATTTAATGGGAAGGAGAAGGATGATGAGATTAAGCCGGAAGGGGTTGGGCTTAGTTATGATTATGGAATGAGGATGCAGGATCCAAGGAGTGGGAGGTTTTTTAGTGTTGATCCTTTATTTAAAAACTTTGCTTATTATTCAACATATCAATTTACTGGAAATAATCCTGTAAAATTTGTAGATATAGATGGAAAGGAGCAAGCAATGCCAATGGTAGTGGGTCAAAATGTAAATGGGGAGCAAAAAGCAGATGTTGATGTTGCTAGAGGTGGTCCTGCTGGAATGTACTTACAACAACAAGCTAACGCTCCAATAATTCCAGTGGATAATCGAAATATACTTCAGCAAATGCATGACATTTCTAAACAATTAGATGCTGGAGGTGGAGAATTACTTGGAAATGGAGGGTCTGATCTTTCTGGTGATCCTAAACTTGATGATTTAAAAAATGCAGGAGAATTAGTAGGAGCAACAGTTGGAACATTTTCTGGTGTATCAGAAGCAGGTGTAATAGGATACATGGGTGCGGCATTTAGTACAAATAAATTAATTGATGTTGCCACTGGTGATGACATATTAAAATCATCAGGAGAAGCAATAGGATATACAATCACTGGTGACCAAGGTGCATTATTTGGTGGGAAATTAATTGAACTATTAGATTTAGGAACTAGTGTTGCAAATGGATTTGACGGGTTCCAAAAAGCTTTTGAAGGCAATAATGTAGAAAAATTAGTTGGGGCAGGAAATGATGCAGCTGGTATAATGAAATCAATTTATAACATTTTCATAGCTCCAGATCCAAAACCAGATACTACCACAAATTCAGATACAAATACACAACCGGATACTCAACAAAATTCCAATACACAAGATGATGATTGTGAATCAGAATAGATATTTTTTTAATTTAAATATTATGATAAATTCTGGTTATATGTATAAAACACGAATAAATAAAATCAGTATTATTTTTAGTGTAATTATTATTATTATTTTAGTTTTAATAGCTATATTATTATCTAATAATTTTAAAATAAGCCGTGCTATTCTTCCTGGTTTTGTAATTTTTATAACCATTGTTTTGACTGGACAATTATATTGTTCCATTATTTATGTTTATTCAGAATATTTACTAATAACATATCCATATAGATTTTTTTACAAAACATATAAGATAAAATATGAGGATGTTTTAGATATGACATTTCGAGTACCTGTTGGAAGCCGTGAAAATCCAAGAATAAGAGTTGAGTATAAAACTTTAAATCATAAAACATTTCGTTTTTTTGCTACTGATGAAGAAATGCAAGAAATAGTCAATCATCTTCAAAAATTAGGAGTTGAGATTAAAATTAAGGGAGATGGGTTATACTTGAATAAATAGCAATAATTAAATAGGGTAATGTCTCAAAGTATCACCTTGCTATCCAAAACCAATGAAAATCAGTAATCAGGATTCCCAAAAAGATGAAAAACGGAATGATAAAAGATAGCTTGGAATCGGAGAAAACGATTTACAGGGGTTTTTCAGAGGGGGTTTGGATTAGAGTGTATCAAAGTATCACCTTCTATTTTTGAAAGATTAAAAAGAAGAAAAATAAAACGCTCGGATAGAAATGTTCGGGCGTTTTTTTGTTTTGTATTGGTATTATGGAAATTTATGTCGGTGGCGTGGAAGTTTATGTCGGTAGCGTGGAAGTTTGTGTCGGTAGCGTGAAAGTTTATGTCGGTAGCGTGGAAGTTTGTGTCGGTAGGGTAAAAGTTTATGTCGGTAGGGTGGGAATCATTGTCGGTAGGGTAGGAATTCATGTCGGTAGCGTGAGAATTCTTGTCGGTAGCGTGAGAATTCTTGTCGGTAGGGTAGGAATTCGTGTCGGTAGCGTAGAAATTCACGGAGGTAGGCAAGAATTCATATTTGTAGCAGTGGATTTGCAATTTTGGCAGATTAAAATGTGCTTTGACAAATTTGCAAAAGAGATTCTTTAAAGAATTCTATGGGAATATCGGAATATTTTTATTAGTTTTGCGGCATGAAATCTGAATATGATTTGTGGAATGGGAATATTATTGATATGGTGACGACGATTCCTAATGGTCCAACTCCTTCGGTGGTTAATCCTGTGCTTGGGATGGTGCCGCAGGGGACGGCTTATAAATATGATCAGTTGAACCGGTTGATAGAGATGCAGGCTTATCAGAATAACTCATAATAGCTCGAAAAAAGAAGTCCAGTACAAAAATATTTCAACAAGAGGTTGTTAATATTTAGCCGGATTTGGTTTTAGAAATGGTATAAAATAATACGACTATAGATTTGAAGTTATTCTTCATAGATGATTCTCTGTGGAGAACCGCCCTTCTGAACAGCTTCGCCACGGGCTTTTGCCGCTATCATCTTTTGAATTAAACGGGCACGTTCTTTCCTGATATCATCACGCATTTGAGCATCTCTCACGGCATCGAAATAACAGATGCCATCAACATAAGTCTGCTGAACTTTTGCATAGATAGATAAAGGATTATCGGTCCATAAAACCACATCGGCATCCTTGCCAACTTTGATGCTGCCGACCTTATCATCTATATGTAATAATTTGGCAGGATTGATGGTAACAAACTTGAAGGCTTCTTCTTCAGAGACCTTGCCATACTTCACCGCCTTTGCTGCTTCTTGGTTCAATCGGCGTGCCATTTCAGGGTCATCAGAATTGTATGCCACAGTGATTCCCATCTTGTCCATGATGGCACCATTGTATGGAATCGCTTCTTCGACTTCATACTTATATGCCCACCAGTCAGCGAAGGTAGAACCGCCCACGCCGTGCTTTTTCATCTTATCAGCAACTTTATATCCTTCCAGAATATGAGTGAATGTATTTATTCTGAAATGGAATGAATCAGCAACATGCATCAACATATTTATTTCCGACTGGACATAAGAATGACAGGTAATAAATCGCTTCTTGTTTAATATTTCTACCAAGGCATCCAATTGAATATTCCTGCGCGGAATCACTGATGTACCTTGCTTTTCCTTCGTTAGACCATTGTAGTTATTCCAAGAAGATTCATACTCTTTAGCCCTCGTGAAAGCATCCATATAAACCTGTTCAACTCCCATGCGAGATTGAGGATAACGAACAACACTACGGTCGCCCCAATTAGACTGTTTGACATTCTCGCCAAGAGCGAATTTAATGAATCCATCCCAGCCGGCAAACTTCATTTGTTCAGGAGTAAGACCCCATCGTAGCTTGACTAATTGAGTCTGTCCGCCGATAGGATTTGCAGAGCCATGAAGCAGATGAGAAGAGGTAACACCACCGGATAATTGACGATAAATCTGTATGTCATCCGAAGTAACAACATCTCCAATGCGGACCTCGGATGTTACAGCAGCCGTGCCTTCATTGACATCTCCTTCAATTGCGATATGAGAATGTTCATCAACAATTCCGGGAGAAAGATGCTTGCCAGTAGCATCAATAGTCTTAGCATTTCCGGCATCAAGATTCTTACCAACTTTGGCAATCTTTCCATTCTGAATCAAGACATCAGAGTTCTTTAGAATGCCATCCTTTTCATTCGTCCAGACGGTTGCATTTTTAATCAAAACCGTTTCTTGCTTTGGCAATTCCTTCCATCCATAAGCCATGTTTGGATATAAAATATCCCCCACATCAGGCTTAACTCTTACCGAATCTCTCCTTGGTTCAGGCTTGAAAGCATCAGTCAGTGTGGCAGACCACGTAATCCAATCTCCATTAGGCAATTGCCCTGTTCCTTTCCAGGATGATGGATTATTGTCTTCTAAATATCCACTCAATCGAGTTATACCTTTATGATCGGCTTTATTGGAATTATATTGAAGAGTAAATTGGTTTCCGTTTCTAACAATATTTACCTTAACCATGTTTGAATCCTCTGCAATCGTCAGTTGTGGCGCGGCTAAATCACCATTCACAGTCAATTTCATTGGAGGAATGTTACCGATTTTAATGGTATAATTTCCACGAATATCTTTCAATTCAAAGTCATTCATTTCATAACGTTTTCCATTCACCCAGTTGTCGTAGATGATATTATCCCTGTCAAAAATCTTCTTGGAAGTAATCAGAAAATTAGCCATCATTCCTTTCTTGAGGCTCCCGATTTTATCAGCAACTTTCAATAATTGAGCAGGTGTGTAAGTCAATGCTTTCAATGCCGCAGTATCCGAAAGCCCGTAATCAATAGCCTTCCTGATGTTCTTTATAAAATCATTCTTATCTTTATTATCGGCGGCAGTAAGAGCAAAATTAATCCCTGCTTTCTCTAAGGCAGAAGGATTTGCAGGAGCCAATTCCCAATGTTTCATGTCTGCCAAATCAACATTCAAGGCTTCAAAAGCATCATCAACATCATAAGCCAAGGGAAAGCCAAGACCTACTATCAAAGCATCATTGGTTGCCTTGATTTCATTGAGTCTTTGGTATTCATCGCCTTTTGTTTTGATGATGTAATTAACCTTGAATTCCTTCGCAATCTTATCTGCCCGAAGCACCGAAAGCTTATCATTCACTTCAAAGATTTGCGGAAGGTTTTGAAGCTTATTCCAAGCATCAAGAGAGATATTATATTCAGACTCACCCCCTTCCCCTCTCCCAGGGAGATGGGAGTTGGCATACCATTCCGCATCAAAATAAGTCTGTCGAATCAAGGCAATTGCGCCCATTAAAGAGGATGGATAATCCTGTGTCGAAGTGCCTTTATCAAAAGAATAATTCGCAGCAACGACATCTTTAACAAATAATTCATTTTCCTTTCCATCACCTAAAGTAACCAAAGCCGATGAACCACGAGCAATTCCATCCCTCTTCAAAGACATCACACAACCAAATCCAAGCTTCCGAAGCGTCTCTGCTTTCTTCTCATCACTAACAAAAAGATTCTTGGCATTAGTCTCTGGTTTTATCGCCTGATTCCAATCATAAGCCCCCTTTTTATTAGATGCCATTTGAGGATATTCTCTGCCATCCTTCTTGGCTTCCGGCATCCCGTAATCAGAATAAATATCTATCAAAGAAGGATAAATATACTTGCCCTTCAAGTCATAAACCACGCAGCCATCGGGAAGCTTCACACCCTTTCCTGCCTCTTCAATCTTACCTTCATGAATCAACAAAGTCGCGCTGTCTATAGAGGTTTTATAGTCAACAAAAATCTTTGCATTCGTGAAAGCATAGTACAAATGATTATCATCATGCACGCCATTAACCGGAAAAGTAACCTGGGCATGATATTGAATTGCTGCTGCAAAAAGGGAAAACAAAATAATAAGATTCTTCATTATAATATGATTAAGGCGGCGAAACTAAGAAAAAAGCACAATTTAAATTTAAGTAAAGGAAGATGCGTAACGAAGTGGATTATATTTTCTGTTTCCATACTTATCAATTTTTAATTTAACTATTTTTTTTCAAACATAATGCTAAAAATCAAATCTTTTTATCATAGAGCAAAAAGTCGTTTATTATGAATTCTGGTTAATTAATAACGATATCTCGCTATCCACCTAATTTATTACTTTTGCATCCATAAATAATAGCACACCTTTGAAAAGAGAAATAAAAAATATTTTAGGATATAAATCAGAGCGTCCATTCCTTATTTCAGGTCCCTGCGGTGCTGAAAGTGAAGAGCAGGTAATGCAGACTGCTCTCGAACTTGCAAAGTTACCTGTAAGTCTTATGAGAGCAGGGATCTGGAAGCCTCGCACCCGTCCGAATTCATTCCAGGGTATCGGTGATATTGGATTGAAATGGGTGAAGCAGGCAAGTATAATTACAGGCATTCCAGTTACTGTTGAAGTAGCAAGTACGAAGCATGTCGAAGCAGCTTTAAAAGCAGGGATAGATGTCTTGTGGATCGGTGCACGCACTTCAGTGAATCCCTTTACAGTCCAGGAGATTGCTGATAGTCTTGCGGGAGTTGATATGCCTGTGATGATAAAGAATCCTGTTAATCCTGATGTTGAATTATGGATAGGTGCTATTGAAAGAATCGCTAAGGCTGGTATTAAGAATATCGCTGCCATTCACAGAGGGTTTTCGAGTTATGAAAAGACTATTTATCGTAACCGTCCTAATTGGGAAATTCCCATCGAGTTAAAACGCCGAATGCCGGAGATACCAATGATTTGCGACCCAAGTCATATCAGTGGAAAGAGGGAATTACTGCTTGCTATTTCGCAAGTAGCAATGGACTTGAATTACGATGGTCTGATGATAGAAACTCACATAGATCCTGATCATGCTTTGAGTGATGCCAAGCAACAGATTACTCCTGCTGAATTAGGTGAATTGCTTGGTAAATTAATCTGTAGAAGTCATTCGATAGATGATACTCTGACCTTAAGAATGATAGAGGGTTTGAGAGAAAAGATGGATAAAATTGACAGTGATATTCTTGATTTAATCTCCAAAAGAATGGATGTTGCCAAGGCTATCGGGCATTATAAAAAGGAGAATAACATCACCATTCTTCAAGCCGAAAGATGGGATGAAATAGTTCAGAGCCGAATGCAGACAGGCTTGGAAAAGCTTTTGGATAAAGGGTTTGTGAAGAAGTTGTTTGAGATAATTCACCAGGAATCTATTAACCAACAGACGGAGATTATGAACAAGGAGGATATAAAGGTATAGGGGAATAAAGGTATAAGGATTATGACTACACAAGCTGAACCGGTAATTTTGGAGAAGTTTTATCATCCTTTAGATGAACTTAATTATTTGGTTGAATCTTCTTTTTATTTGGATACCAAGTTCTTTATTCTTGTGGATGAAAACACTTATCAGCATTGCCTTCCTATACTTCTTGAACAAGTTCAAACATTGAGGCGAGCTATTATAATTAAGATTGAAAGTGGTGAACAAAATAAGACAATTGAAACATGTATCAAGATTTGGGAAGAATTAGCTGCTCATCATGCTGACAATACAGCTCTATTCTTTAATCTTGGAGGTGGTGTTATTTGTGATATTGGGGGCTTTGTATCTGCTACCTATAAACGTGGAATGCACTTCATCAACATACCCACAACCCTTACTGCGATGGCAGATGCAAGCATTGGCGGGAAGACCGGAATAGATTTTAATTCTATTAAAAACATGATAGGATTATTTGCTCAACCGATGAGTGTTTATGTTCATCCGCCCTTCCTAAAAACACTTGATAAACGACAAGTAATGAGTGGCTTTGCAGAGCTTCTGAAACATGGTTTGATTGCTGATATAAATTATTGGGAAAGCCTTGTTGATATGAAAGACCCGATGAATGAAGACCTGACGTATCTGATTAATCATTCTATTAAAATAAAACAAGAGATAGTCAATGAAGACCTTATGGATAAAGGGAAAAGGCATATCCTGAACTTTGGACATACCATTGGTCATGCTCTGGAAAGCTTCTCAATGAAACAAAATGAATTTCCAATAACTCATGGTGAAGCAGTGGCTACAGGAATGATTATGGAAGCGTGTCTTTCAAATCATTTGGGGAGACTGCCAAAGCATGATGTTCATATCATAAAAGAAGGGATAGTATCGCATTTTGGAAAGCCTTATATGATTAATAAATCTAACATTCCTGAACTCATGGAATTAATGAGCCATGATAAGAAGATTCATCATGGAAAGTTCAGTCTTCCGGTATTAAATTCCATAGGGCAAACCCCTTCAATCATCAGTATTCATAGGAGTTCTATTGAGACTGCATTAAAAGAATATTTATTATTACAACAAGAATTTACAAACTAAATGAAAACAATAACAGTAGAGAAAATCGGGAAGAAAATAGATGCTACCATTGCACTTCCTGCATCAAAAAGCATTAGCAATCGAGCATTGATAATTCAATCTTTATGCAAGAGGAAATTCAAGATAAATAATCTTTCTGAAGCAAGCGATACAGTGATGCTTCAAGAGATATTAGACAAGATTAAAAAAGGAAAAGAGAACACTTTCAACGTTAATGATGGAGGAACGACTTATCGTTTTCTTACTGCTTATTTAGCCTTCATTCCAGGCAGATGGTTCCTTGGCGGTTCTGAAAGAATGCACAAAAGACCTATTGCTCCTTTGGTAGATACTTTGAGGCAATTGGGTGCCGCGATAAATTATATTGATAAGGATGGATTCCCTCCATTAGAGATTATAGGAGGGACTTTAAAAGGTGGGAAAGTAAGCATTGATGCCTCAATAAGCAGCCAGTTTATTAGTTCTCTATTGATGATTGCGCCGATGCTTGAAGAGGGTTTGGAGCTAACTATGACAACCCTTCCGGTATCATCTCCTTATATTAAAATGACCTTGAAGATGATGGAATACTTTGGTATTAAACACAAGATGGTGGATAATACAATTACCATTAGTCCTCAAAAATATAAGTCCAAAGAAATAACCATAGAAGCTGATTGGACAGCAGCATCTTATTGGTATGAAATACTTGCATTCAATGAAGATGGAACTTTATTTTTTCCTGGTCTTCAAAAGGATAGTTTGCAAGGGGATGCCATCGTTGAAAATATTTATAAAACCTTTGGTATTGAAACAACTTTTGAAGAGCATGGTGTAAGAATAACATACAACAAAGAAAAGAAAAACATGAGAGATATTTCAGAAACCTTTCTTCATATTCCAGACCTTGCGCCTACTTTATTTGCGACTTGTGCAGGTGTCAAAACCAAAGGTATCTTCTGGGGTTTGGATACTTTGAAACATAAGGAATCTGATAGATTGGAAGCGGGTAAAATGGAATTAAAGAAGTTCGGAATTGAAGCAGAAATGACTTATACCAATACTCTTTTTATTCCCAAGATTATTGATAATCCTATTTCACCATTATCTATCAATACCTATAATGATCACCGCATGGCAATGGCATTCGCGCCTCTATGCATTCCTTATGGAAAACTTACCATTGAGAATCCTGATGTTGTTAAGAAGTCTTATCCTAACTTCTGGGAAGATCTTAAGAAAGCAGGATTTAAAATCACAGAAACTAAATAATAATTCATTCTTATGAGAAAAGTCCTTTCGATGCTATTCACTATTTACTATTCGCTGTTTATTGTTCACTGCATCGCCCAGAACCCTTGTCATTTCAGTGGTTACACTTGCAATACTATAAATTATAGTTTTACCCCAATTACCGGAGATACCTTGACTGGCTTGGCTGCTGATACTTATAGTCCTGTTATTCCTATTGGCTTTACTTTTCGGTTTTATGATGTGGATTATACTGATTTAATTATTTCCAACAATGGTTATTTGAGCTTCGATACTGCTCTTGCTGATTCCAGTTCTCCTTGGTACATCGCGGTTGGGATACCTTCCAACAGCAATCCTTTGAATGCCATCTTCGGTCCCTGGGAAGATATTTATAATCCTTTGAGTGGCACTATTCATTACCAAACTATTGGTATTGCGCCTAATCGCGAGTTCATTGTTTCCTATGATTCTATTCCGATGTTTGAATGTCCTAACTTATATTATTCAGGACAAATCATTCTTTATGAATCCACTAATAATGTAGATATTCAAATTTACAATAAGCTCCCATGCACCAACTGGAATAATGGCTTGGCGATAGAGGGAGTTCAGAATGCAAGTGGTTCAATGGCTACTGCTGCGCCTGGTCGCAATGCCCCGTCTCAATGGACTGCTTTCCAAGATGGCAGAAGGTTTATACCTGTTAATGGTCCATTTCCTTCCCCTTCATTGTGCTTGGTAACTGTTGATACTTCTACTAATCATAACCTCATTATATGGAATCAAATTTCGGGAATAGTTATTGATTCTTTTTTAATTTACAGAGAGACGAATGTTCAAGGTAGTTATGCTTTGATAACGATACAAGCGCAGTCCGATTTCAGCACTTATGAAGACTTTAATTCCTATCCTTTGCAATGGTCTAACAGATATAAATTAGCTTTTCTTGATAGCTGTGGAATAATCTCTGATCTCAGTATTAACCATAAGACTATTCATCTCATACTTAGTCCTGGAATCGGCACTTCCTGGAATCTTAACTGGAATGCTTATGAAGGATTTTCTTTTGCTAATTATGAAATATACAGAGGTTCATCTCCTTCCACATTGGCTTTATTGACAACTGTTCCGAACAATGTTCTTTCTTACAATGATGCTACTCCTCCGGCAGGAAATGTCTATTATATGATTGAGATAAATGGTGCTGGTGGATGTAATCCTTCAGCAAGAACTTCTTCTCTTAATTACAATGTTTCGATGTCTAATTATGCTTCGACATTTACTATTGGAATGCCTGCTATCATTGATGAAAACTCGATCTCCATCTTCCCGAATCCTACGAATGAAAGCGTAACTGTCAGCTTTAATATTCGCAACAAAACCGACTTCTCCATTTCATTGAATGATGTAACCGGAAGGAATATATTTACTGAAAACATCCGGCAATTCATTGGGGAATATAAATCGTCTAGAGACATGAGCGGTCTTGGCAAAGGTGTTTATTTCCTTCAATTAAAAACTGATCAGGAGAGTTATTATCGGAAAGTGATTATTAAATAAAATATTGCTTTGTAAAATTACCAATATTGTTTTTAGAGGGCATTGTAACAGGTGTTTTAATTTTTTTGAAAGAATTAAGATGAAAAGATTTTTATTTTTCCTTGTTATTTCAATGAATTTATTTGCCGGAATTAATGCGCAGACTATCACTGCAAATTATCCATACCGTACTCTCTATGTCATCTTTCCTTTGGACATTTTCAAAAGTGATTATCCTGATGGAACTCCAGTCAATCTGAAGGAGTTAGGTCCGCAGACGACTAATCTTTTGAAGTATTGTAAGATCAATCATTTCTCTTGCATCATGTTTAATTGTATTCAGATTTATCGTCCTAAACTTAAAATCGAACATCCTTGCAAAGAGACTATAAATGAATGCTGTGCATCTGGGGTTATTCCAGAAGGTTGGAGTGATTACTTTGCTTTACTGATTAAACTTGCGAAGAAACCTGTTAATGCCGGAGGGTATGGATTGAAGTCCATAGGTGCAGAACTTAGAGAGATGACGGGAGATGAATTATATGGTGATACGCGCTGCTGTATTTCAGACCTTGATGAAATAATAAAATTTGATAAAAAGTATCCTGATGCTACCATTGATCAAATAGATCTTGATTATGAATTCGACCTGCCACAATACAGTAAATTCAAGACGGATAATCCTAAAAATAAAACCAATGTAAATGGTTTCAATTACAACCTTGATCCCTTCTGCAATTGTACTTCAATTCCTGCGGATAACAGCACTTCTGGTATCGTTGCTGCTAATGAATATGTGGCTTTTGGTTTCCGGCAAATGCAAGCAATTATTAATTATGCAAATAAACTCAGAAAACAGAATCCGCATACGATTGATACCCTTTGTATCAAGATAGAAAATATGGAAGAAAACTTTTCGGATGATGGCACTATACCTCCTATGAAATTAAATACAAATGTTATCGGAAACCCACTACAGTGCCGATTCCCAAAGGATAGTAAGTTTGATCATTGCGCTTCAACTTCTTCTTCAAGGAGTCTGACACAAGCCATTTATTTTGCGGAATGGGTTACCAAGAATGTTGATAAGGCAGGCTTGGATTATACCACTGCTGATGGTACTTCGTGTGGCTTGATTCCAAAGGAAGTTTCGATATATCCGGATTCTAATGGCTGCAAAACACGCGCTCCCATTTACTTTATCAACAATGAAGTGGATAATGACGCTGCACCAAAAGGAGCTATTAACCCTCCTACAATCAATTACGATAAGCCTTACTATCCTTTTACTTTCGGGGCAAGAAGGCAGCGATGGCTTGATTATTTTGCGAGTGTCAAGACCGATAAACCTTTCTCTTTATTCCCCAGATTCTCTACTCAACCCAAGAATCCTAAAGCTGGTTATTCCGAAGGGCTTGGCGATTGGATGACTCAATTAAATAACTGGGATTGTTCATCTGTTAGTTGTAATAACAGCTATATTTGTTGTGACATTCCTCATTATCTGCCCGATGTCGAAAAAGAATTCATGAATCAATTCGCAAATAGTTTTACGGAGAGTTTCAATCAATTCAACAAAAATCTTGACCATGAGGGTGCCTACTATTATGATGATCATTATCATCTTACTTTCAATCATTCCCAGAATAAAAACGAAACATTCTGGGGCATCTGCAACAATATCACCATCAATGGTTTTGGTTGGTATCGCTATGGATATTATCCTCTGAATCCAGACAATAATCTTGCTCATAATTACGCTCCCTCCTGCCCATGTGATCCTCAAAATCCTGAAGCCTGCCCTGGCATTTGCACGCTGCAAAAGGACAGAAGCCATGATGCAGATGCAAGCAAAAAGTAATGTTTATTTTATAGTCCTTTTTATCTCTCACCCTTCTCCAATCAAAGCCTTTATCTATCGCTTTTTTGTGCATATTATTTTGAATGCTGTAATTTTGCGCCATCGAAATAATGATGAAGAATTCAAGACATATAAGTTCCAGTGAAAATGGAGTTGCAAAGGGTTCAGAAGGTCTGAATAGCCAAAACATACCGGGTAGCGACCAAAAGAAACTAAATGGCGACCAAAAGAAACTAAATGGCGACCAAAAGAAACTAAATGGCGACCAAAAGAAACTAAATGGTGACCAAAAGAAACTAAATGGTGACCAACAGGAACTA